>ERZ773149.832-NODE-832-length-27961-cov-55.287429_pt1 | contig 27961 bp, 29 predicted proteins | sample MGYA00511081_ERZ773149 | MGnify/ENA primary metagenome ERZ773149 (study PRJEB29015, sample SAMEA2737846) | human gut metagenome | biome: human gut; feature: human-associated habitat; material: faeces | place: China | collected 2012 ...
TTGCCTTCTTGGCAATGAGCGGCGCATGGATGCAAAGTTCGGTTACGGTGGGGTTTAATTCTCTCCGTTTTACGATGGTAAACATAGTGCTCCTCACTTTCGCTCAAAACGTGGTCTTTTTGAAGAAACGGATACAGACCGGCGATCCGAACGCATAGCTCTCTTGTTTTGTCAGGCGGCCATCATCGCCGATGGCAAACACCGTGATGTTGTCGCTGTCCTGGTTCTCAGCCAACAGGTAGCTGCCTGTGCGATCCAGCGCAAAGTTGCGGGGCGTTTTGCCACCGCTGGACCGGCACTCGATCCAGGCAAGGCTGCCGTCCTCCAGAATGTGGTAGGCCGTGATGCTGTCATGGCCGCGATTGGAGGCATACAGGAACTTGCCGTCCGCCGTGATATGCAGGTCGGAGCAGATGTTCTCCCCCGTGAAGCCATAGGGCAGTGTGGAGGTCTCCTCACACAGAGTCATTTTGCCCGCATTGTAACGATAGTGCATTACGCGGGAACCAATCTCGTTGATAAGGTAGAAGTCCTTGCCGTTCGGGGCAAACTCACCGTAGCGCGGGCCGCATCCGCGTTCGACCGTGATCGTCGCCACCTCATCAGTATGTACTTCTGCACCCTCGTAGCGGTAGGCCACAACCTTATCCATGCCCAAGTCTGGCACGAACATCAGCGGGCAGTCCGGCGCAAAAATGCTGCTGTGGGCGTGGGGGCCCTTCTGGCGGGTGGGGTGTACGCTGTTGCCCTCATGCTGAAAGACCGTTTTATCGGCCCGCAGGTTGCCCTGTGTGTCGCGTGGGAAAATTGTGACCGCGCCGCTGGCAAAGTTTGCCACCGACACGAACGCACCGTTGGGGGCAATCTCCACATGACAGGGGTCGGTACCGGCGGTATTGAAATCTGCTTCGATCTGCATCGTACCATCCGGCTCGTAGCCAATCTGGGTCAGGCCACCGCCGAACGCACCGCCGTACTCCTTCATTTCGTTGACTGCGTAAATTTTGCGCTGTTCCTCGTCGATTGCCACAAACGACGGGTTGCGCACGGGCAGCGTCGTCAGCGTCTCGATCTTGCCGTCTTCAAAGCTGCAAATCGAAACACCCTTGCCCTTTCCCTGGAAAACCTCACCCGTGCCGAACAGAATCGGCTCGGTGTAGGTGCCAAGGCAGAAAAACTGTTTCATAGCTGCCACCCTTTTACTTCTTTTCCACACGCTCAACGGCCTTGACAGCCTCGATGATGAAGGCGTCGCGCTTCTTCATGTCGTCCTCGATGCTGCGGGTCGACCAGTCGTAGAAGCCCTTGCCGGTCTTGGCACCCAGGTCGCCCTTCTCCACCAATTCCTTGATATAGGGGTTGGCGGTCTTGTCGGCGCAGATGCTGGGCAGCACGGTCTCCTGCACGGAGAGACCCAGGTTCAGACCGATGGCGTCCAGATGCTTCAGCGGGCCCCAGACCGGGAAACGCATTGCCATGCCGCAGCTGATGGCGGTGTCCACATCCTCGGCGCTGGCAAGGCCGGAGGCAACGATATCGATAGACTCACGGATGATGGCCTGGAATACACGGTTTGCCAGCTGGCCGGGCAGGTCGCGCTTGACAAGCACCGGGGCTTTCTTCCACTTGCGCAGTTCGTCGCGGACTGCCACGGCGACGGCCTCGTCTGTCTTGTCGCCCATGACGACTTCCACCAGCGGAACCAGGTGGGCGGGCAGCCAGAAGTGGGTGGTGACGGTGCGCTCCGGGTGGACGCACTTGGCGCTGATATCGGTGATGCGCAGACCGCTCGTGTTGGAGCAGATGGGCACTTCCACGGGCAGCACGGCATCCAGCTGGGCAAATAGGTTCTGCTTGGCCTCGACATTCTCAATGATGGCCTCAATGACCAGGCGGGCGTTCTCCGCTGTCTTGATACTATCGTCGCTGGTGGAGAGCAGCTCAATAGCCTTCTCGGCCTCCTCGTGGGTATTCAACTCGTTCTCCTCGCGCAGGCGGATGCACTCAATGGCCTTCTTGCGGCCATTCTCGGCGCGTTCGGCGCTGGTATCCACCAGCACAGTCTTGTTGCCGGCCAGGGCGCTCATAGCACCGATGCCGCTGCCCATCATGCCGCTGCCAACGACCATTACGATATCTCTCATTTTAACTTTCTCCTCTCGTTGTGTTCAATCTTCGGGGAACAGCAGCACGACGCGGCCTTTTGTTTTGCCGTCGCGCAGCAGTCCCAATGCTTCATTGATCTGTTCAAATGGGACTGTCTTGTAGACGTAGGGAACGATCTTACGCTGGTTCACCAACTCCACGACCTCGGCCATATCCTGCCGGGTCATGCCGCGCATCCCCAGAATCTCCTTCTCAAACTTCATGACTTCCTGGTAGTTGACCTTGAAGTCCTCGCTGATATAACCGCAGACCAACACTTTGCCGCCGGGCCGCACCATGTAGACGCCCTCATTGATGGACCATTCCAGGCCGATGTTGTCCAGTACCACATCCACACCGCGCCCGTTCGTCAGTTCAGCCACGCGGGTGCGCAGATCCTCGCAGGAAGTATCTATGACTGCTTCCGCGCCCATCTGTTTTGCCACTTCCAGCTTGTCTGCCTTGCGGCTGGTGGCGTAAACCGTTGCGCCCATCAGCTTGGCGATCTGGATAGCGTTCATGCCCAAACCGCCGACGCCCAGGATCAGCAGCGTCTGGCCGATGCCCAGTTTAGCTTGGTTTTTCAGACCGTTGTACATACAGCCCACCGCATCCGGGATGCCGGTGATCTCCTCAAACGGGATCTTGGGGTCCACCTTGAAAGCGTTTTTCGCGGGGATGACGCAGTATTCCTCGTGGGAGCCGTCCCGCTCAAAGCCGATACGGACCAGGCTGCGGCACAGGTTTGTGCGCCCGGTGCGGCAGAACTCGCACTCGCCGCAGACGATATCAATGGCAGCGGAGATATGCTCGCCGATGCGGGCGGGGTCTACCCCCTTTCCCACGGCCGCAATGACGCCTGCCATTTCATGACCGGGGGTGTAGGGCAGGTGTACCGTGCCGATCTTACCGTCCTGAATGTGGATATCCGACACGCACAGACCGCTGGCACGCACTTTGACAAGCACCTCGCCGGGGCCGGGCACAGGGATAGGCTTTTCCTCAATTTGCAGGGGTTCGTGATAACCGCGCAGCACCGCCGCGCGCATGGTTTCTTTCATTGCGGAACCTCCTTCACGCATTCTAAAGAAACAGCCCCGGCACCGGAATGGTTTCCTGGCCGGGGCCGTTCTTGTCAACAGCTGTTACGGATTGATAACGACCTTGATGGAGCCGTCCTTCTTGTGCTCAAAAATGTCAACTGCCTTCTCGTAGTCTTCCAGCGGGAAGGTGTGGGTGACGAGCTTGTCGCCCTGGATCGCGCCGGTGGAGAAGAAGTGCAGCACCTGCTCAGAGACGTTGGGGTTCGCCTTGGAGCCGACAATCGTCAGCTCGTTGAAGTTGACGGTGTTGGCGGGAATCATAACGTCACCTGCATGGTAGGTGGCAATCAGTGCGACCTTGCCGGTCTTGCGGGCCATCTTGCAGGCCTTCATCGGGGAGTCGGCAGCGCCGGAGCACTCCATGACTTCATCCGCACCGATGCCGTTGGTCAGCTCCAGAACACGCTGGACGGGATCCTCTTTCTCGAAGTCGATGCAGACATCCGCGCCCAGTTCGCGGGCCTTTTCCAGCTTGGCGCCGCGGCCAACGACGATAACGCGGGCAGCGCCCAGTGCCTTGCACTCCTGCATGGCGCACAGACCGATGGGGCCGGGGCCGATGACAACGCAGGTGCCGCCGGGGGTGACGCCTGCCATCTCAACGCCGTGGAACGCAACACCGGCGCAGTCGGTCATAGCGGCAACATCGTAGCTGACGTTATCGGGGATGATGTGCAGTGCGCTGGTCTTGTAGACGTTGTACTCTGCGTTGGCGCCCTGCCAGTAGAAGCCGTAGTGGCGGTGGCCCATATCCAGCCCGCCGTCGTGGCCGTCCTTGCCGTAGTTCAGGCAGACAGTGTAGTGACCCTTCTTGCAGTTGTCGCACTTGCCGCAGCCAACGTGGGCTTCACCGGCAACGCGGTCGCCGACCTTGAAGTCGTTGACGCCCTCGCCCAGGGCAACGATCTGACCGGCCCACTCGTGGCCCATGATGAAGGGGTAGTACGGCGGCCAGTTTGTCCAGGCGTAGTCGCCGTGGATCATCTTGGGGTCAGAGCCGCAGATGGCAACGCTCTTGATGCGGCACAGCACCTCGCCGGGGCCGGGCTTCGGCACGGGGACGGTGGCAAGCTGCAGCTTGTCATAGGCGACCAGAGTCATAGCTTTCATAGTCTCAGGGATGCTGAAGTTTTCCATTGTTTAACACTCCTTTATATAATAGGCAGAGAAATGATTGGTTTACGCTGCTTTGCGCAGGGATTTCTGGTTATCCAGCACGACAGCCACAATGATGATGAGACCCTTGACAACGTACTGCAGGTCAGGGCTGACGCCAATGTAGATCAGGCCGTAGCTGATGATCTGGAAGATGATAACACCGATGACAACGCCGGGCAGGGTACCGGTGCCGCCCTTCATGGAGACACCACCCACAACGCAGGCCGCGATGGCGTCCATGGCGTAGTCAGCACCCATGGTGGAGTTGGCAGAACCGGTACGGCCTGCTTCCAACACGCCGCCGAAAGCGTAGAGCAGACCGGCGATGATGTAGACGATGATGATGGTGCGCTTGACGTTGACACCGCAGACCTTGGCAGCCTCGCGATTGCCGCCGATGGCGAACATATTCTTACCCAACGTAGTGCGGTTCCAGATGACCCACATAACCGCCACAACGGCGATAGCGTAGAACATCAGGTAGCTCAGGCTGATATTGCCAATGCGGATGGTGCCCTGGCAGAACTTGGAGTAGGTCTTGGTAAAGCCGGACAGAGGGTTGGAGTTGCAGACCGTGTTGAAGTACTGCAGACACAGGCCGTAGCTGATGAGCTGCACGCCCAGGGATGCAACGAAGGGTGCAACGCCCCAGTGGGCAACGATGAAGCCATGGGCCGCGCAGATGATGCCCAGTAGCACCATGACCAGCAGCAGAGGCACGATCAGCGGAAGTGCGGGAACCTGGTCAGCGCTGAAAACGCGCTGGGAGTAATCGACTGCCTGTAAAAGCGAAGCAGCCACAACGGCGGCCAGGCCGACTTCACGGCCGAGGGCCAGGTCCGTGCCGCCCAGCACAATGATACCGGCAATGCCGCAGGCGTAGATGACCTTGGTCGCGGACTGGGTCAGGATAGTGGTAAAGTTAGAAACGCGGACAAAGGAAGGCTCGATTGCAATAATGACCAGCAGCAGTGCGCCAATGATAAAATACAGCGAATAGTCGTAGAGCCAATCCACAATTTTTTTGGATTTCAGCATTGAAGTTTCCCCCTAAAATCAGACGAACTTGGTGGCATCCACCATGATATTTTCCTGGGTGGCGTGTTCACGGTCATGGACCAGATCATACTCTCCGGTCAGATGGCCGCTGCTCAATACCAGTACGCGGTCACAGATGCCCAGCAGCTCCGGCATTTCGGAGGAGCAGATGATAACGCCCTTGTTCTGCTTGGCAAGGTCAAAGATGAGCTGATAAATTTCGTACTTGGCACCGACGTCGATACCACGGGTCGGGTCATCCAGCAGGAAGATATCCGGGTTCAGCAGCAGCCAGCGGCCCAGAATGACCTTCTGCTGGTTGCCGCCGGACAAGTGGCGGATCTTTGTCTTGGTGCTCGGCGTCTTGGTGTGCATGGCGTCGATCATCTTCTGGGTGTCCTCGGTCATTTTCTTGGTGGACAGCCAGCCGACCTTGTTCGTGTAGTTGCCGATGCCTGCGATCGCCGTGTTGAAGTCCAGACCCAAATCAGGGAAAATACCGTTGAAGCGGCGTTCCTCGGTACACAGGGCAAAGCCGTTCTTGATGGCTTCCGCCGTGCTTTTGTTGCGGATCTCCTTGCCTTTCAGCGTCACGGTGCCGCTCTCGCGGGTGCGTGCACCGAACAGCGTTTCCAGCAGCTCGGTACGGCCCGCGCCCAGCAGGCCCGCAATGCCCAGGACCTCGCCTTCATGCAGGTCGAAGGAAATATCATGGATGTGGTGGCCCAGGTCATTCAAGTCCTTCACGACCAGAATTTCTTTGCCGATGGTTCCCTGCTTCGGCGGGAAACGGTCTGTCAGTTCACGGCCGACCATCAGGCGGATGACTTCATCCACGTTCGTTTCTGCGGCGCGCATCGTCTTGATGAGCGCACCGTCGCGCATGACAGTGATATCATCCGCAATGCGGAAGATTTCCTCCATCTTATGGGAAATGTAGATGATGCCTTTCCCCTGCCTGCGCAGCCCGTCAATGATCTCCATCAGGATATCGACTTCTTTCTCATTCAAAGAGGAAGTCGGCTCGTCCAGCGCGATGATATCGCAGTTGTAGGAGACTGCCTTCGCGATGTCCACCATCTGGCGCTTGGAGACCGTCAGGCTGGAAAGCCGGGCGCGGGGGTCGATCTTGACCTCGCCGCCCAGGGTTGCCAGCACAGCCTCGGTGTCTTTTACCATCTTAGCGGTGTCGATCAGGCCAAACTTTTTGGGAAAGCGCCCCAGCCAGACATTTTCCATCACGCTGCGCTCCGGGACCTGTTCCAATTCCTGGTGGACCATCGAGATGCCGTTAAGCAGTGCCTCGTGCGGAGACTGGAAATTGACCTCCTGCCCGCGCAGCTTGATGGTGCCCTCGTCCTTGTGGTAAATGCCGAACAAGCATTTCATCAGAGTAGACTTGCCGGCACCGTTCTCGCCCATCAGTGCATGGACTGTGCCGGGGCGCACATAGAAATCTACCCCTTTGAGCGCCTGCACACCGGCAAATGCTTTGGTAATGCCGCGCATTTCCAACAGGTATTCCTGCGGAGCCGCTGCTCTGGTCTGTTCCTGTTGTGTCGTACTCATTTTTCTGCTCCCTTTTGGGTCTTTTTCTTGCCGTTTTTGCTTTTTTGCCTGATTTTTGGGTACAAAAGTAGCGCAAAGCAGCCCAGCGTGTGCCGCTCCACTTTGCGCTCTATGAAATTTCAGTCAGACGGTTGTGCCGTCAGGATCACATGCAGGCTGCGTAGTCGTCCTGCGCGATCTTCAGGGTCTCCTTAGTGATAGCAACGTCATCAACGCGGACATCCTTGCCGAACTCGCCCCACTTGTAGTCGGTGCCGTCCAGTGCATCCTTGCCGTCGGTAATGTTCTTCGCCATGTCAATGATGATCTTAGCCTCGCGATAGGGAGAGGTCAGAACGGTGCCGGCCATGTAGCCGTCCTCGATCATTTCCCAAACATCGGGGATACCGTTGATGCCGTACACAATAGGACCGTTTCCGTCGTCAAATGCACCGGCGGTCTTCAGGGACTCAATAGCGCCCATAGCCATGGTGTCGTTGTTGCACAGGACGGCTTCGATCTCATCACCGAACTTAACGTTCCAGGCGTCCATGACGTCCTTGCCCTTGTCAGAGCTCCAGTTGCCGTCCTGGATGTCCAGCTGCTCGGTCTTCATGGTGCCGTCAGCAGCCCAGCCCTCAAACAACTCGTTGATGGCAGCGGTACGGTAAATAGCGTTCTGCTGTGCAACGTTGCCCTGCAGCAGCACATACTGCAGCACGCCGTCGCCGTTCTTATCCAGCTTGGAGGAATCAGCGGTCCAAGCGTCGTAGACCATCTGTGCCTGCACAGCGCCCGGGTCAGACCAGTCCAGACCAACGTAGTAGGCCTGCTCGTAGTCGTCCAGGATGCCGCCGACCAGGTCGGGAGCGCGGTCCGCGTAGATGACGGGGATGTCATACTGGCGGCAGAGGTTGTTGATGGTCTCGCCTGCGCCGGAGTCAACGGGGTTGACGACGATCATATCATAGCCGCCCTTGGCCAGCGTGGTGGTGATGGCGTCGGTCTGGGTGGACTGGTCGCTCTTGCCGTCGAAGGAATCAACAACGACGTTGTTCTCTGCGCCATAGTTCTCAAGACCTTTACGGATGTAGGTGGTAAAGGTGTTGGAGTTCTCATACATAAAGAAAGCGATCTTCAGCTGCTTGCCCTCGGAGGCAGTGCTCTCGGCGGTGCTCTCCGCAGTGGAGGTGCTCTCGGTTGCCGTAGAGGCAGCAGTGGAAGCAGAGGAACCGCAGGCGGCCAGGCTCAGGACCATACCGCCGGCCAGTGCAAGGCTAATCAACTTTTTCATGGTGTTTTTTCCTTTCTTTTAGTCAATTTTCTCCGTTTTTCTCCAGCTTTTTCTTCTGTACGTACTTTTCTACACGTTCGATGATCAGGGTCATGTGGCGGTTCATGAAGAAAGCGGCCTCTTCGGGTTTGTGGTTGATCACACACTGTAATACCATGCCATGATAGAAGGTGCTGTCAATGTCAGCCCCCTGTGCGTCCAGGAAGTCCTGCATGACCGGCAGGATCATCCGGGAGACAATCTCCATCATCTTGATGTACAGTACATTGTGGGATGTTTTGGCGATCTCGAAGTGGAAGTCTGTGTTGCGGCTGGCAAAGGTGCGCATATTCTTTCTGCCCTCTGTGCACTGTTCAAACAGTTCCCGCAGCAGGACAACATCTTCCTCCGTTGCATTCTCTGCTGCCAGACGTGCGGCCTCGACCTCGATGCCTTTGCGGAACTGCATGATCTCCAGCAAGTCCATACTGGAGGTAAGCGTTGCCGGGACAAAGAAATTCAGATAGACTGAACTGTCCACTGCCCGCATATAGGTACCGCCGCCCTGCCGGGTCTCGGTAAATCCCAATACGTTCAGCTTGTTCAGCGCCGCACGCAGTGTATTGCGGCTGACCTGCAAGTCGTTGCAAAGAACCATCTCTGACGGGAGCCGGTCACCCGGCTTGTAGTTACCGTCCATGATCATTTGCATAAGCGCATCGTAAGTTTGTTCTACAAGTGCTGCTGCCATATTTTAGACCTCCAAGGGTTTTCTTCTTATTGTAGTGCAGTCTCCCTTCTACGTCAAACGTCAAATTTGTAGCACAGCTTTTTGTTCGCCGGAGTTGTTCTACAAGTTTACTATACCAATCTGTTTTATTTTTGTCAACGGGTTTTTGTGCATTTTCCTTGCATTCTGCGTTTTGCAACAAAACATTTCAGTGTAATTGTACATTTTGCCGAATCTCTGTCGTGGCGGTTGACTTTGCACCCCAATATAGTTATACTCTTTTCAGAAATAGATTTGTTCTACAAATCAAAGCGCATCGAGTAATTATTACACGAATGTACTACAAATTGTGTCAAAAAAGAAAAGGAGTTTTTTCTTATGATCAAGCACATTGTATTCTGGAAAATCAATAAAGATGGTACAGATTCCGACCGTCGCGCCACGGTGGAGGCGTTCCGCAAAAAGACCGAGTACCTGCAGACCATCATCCCGCAAATCAAATCCGCCACGGTTGGCTACAATGTCAACGAGGGCGATGTCTTTCACGTCTGCATCGACTCTGTTTTCGATTCCCTGGAGGATCTGAACACCTACATCGATCACCCTGAGCACCAGAAGGTCCGCGCCTTCATGAACGAAGTCTCCTACGACAAGACCGTCTTTGACTACGAGTTCTGATTTCCGCCATTCCCGACTTGCTCCAAGTCTCATCTTCCAAAAAAAGGGCAGCGGCCCCGGATTTCTAACGAAATCCGGGGCCGCTGCCCTTTTCGTATTATTTTAGGTAAGCGTACAATTCTTGCGCTGTCTGCTTGGCCTGCCGGGCCACAGCGTCGGCATCAGGCATATCTGCCATCGACTGCATGGGCCGTTCAAGTTCCGCCAGTGCCGCAAACACTGCGCGTTCTGCCGGTTTAAAGCCGCGGGCCAGCTGGCTTGTCAGCCATGCGGCCAGCCGCTCCTGCTGTTCTTCGGGCATTTCGTCCTGCATAGGCCGCAGACAGTCCTTCGCTTGGAACAGCTGGTACAATAGATCCGCGTCCCGCGCCTTCGTCTGGATAAGTGCCCGCAGCACGGCCAGTTCTGCCGTGCGCTGCTCGTCCCCAAATGGGAACATCAGCCTCTGGGCCTTTTCCTCGCGCCGCTGGCGCTCTCTCTTGCTGACCGTCTCCAGCCAAGGGATACTAAAAGCCATTTACTTTTCCTCCTTGATTGCCTTGATGCGGATGCGCACATAGTCCACATACCAGCAGCCATCGTGATACAGCACCGGGCGCAGTGTCTCCACAGCCTCACGGATGATGGTCTCCTGCAGTTCTTCGGACACGCCTGCAAACGGCGCTTTATCAAACATGCGTATCCAGTCCGCCAGACCGTCCTCCGTCTGTTGGGGCGTGGGGCGGTCGAACAGCAACGCCGCACGCACCTGCAAGCCATGGCGTTCCAGCATAGGCGCGTACTCCCCCACCGTGGGGAAATAGAAGGTGCGGCGGTAGGTCAGCCCATGGGCCGCAAAGATTTTTTCCAGCGCCGCATGGACATTCTCGGCACAACCCTTGCCGCCGAACTCACAGACCAGCTGCCCGCCAGGCTTGAGCTGAGACGCAATGTTGGCGATCAGCTCGTTCTGTTTTGCCGCATCGATCCAGTGCAGTACCGCGTTGCTGAAGATGACATCTGCCTGCTCCGGCAGTTGGAACGTACAGGCATCCGCCTGTAAAAATGTTGTATCGGGGTAGCGCTCTTTGGCAAGCGCCAGCATCGGCGCGGAAGCATCCACACCGACGACCCGATAGCCGCGTTCGATCAGCTTACCGGTCAGCCCGCCGTTGCCGCAGCCCAAGTCCACCGCCAACGCCCCCGGCGCTGCATCGATCAGATCCAGCACCGCCTCGCCGTATTTCGGCACAAAGGCAAAGTCTTTCTGGTACCCTTTTGCATTCCAGTCAATGTTCATAAGCCGCCTCCTGCAAAATTTGTTGTTGGTTTGTATTATAGCCGCCTTGTTTCTTCTCGTCAATAACCTTTTTGCCGAAGGTATCATGTTCTGTACTGCTACCATGTTCACATCCGACATTGCTGCAGAATATTTCCGCAGCAATGTATCCAGACTTGGCTTTTGGTTGCCGTGCTCTATGCGGCTGAGGTAAGCCGGTTCCCGCTCGATAAGTGCCGCCAGCTGTTCCCGTGTCATTGCCTTTTGGATTCATCGAGTACGAATCCTTCGCCCGATTGCTTCATAGTCAATATTCATAGTAAAAGTCCTCCTACATAATTTCCCTGCCTTTCGGCAAGGTAAGGACTTTACTTTTCAGTCAACTCACTTGACTTCCTGTGCATGGAAAGATACTATTGCACGCGATAAAATAGTAGCAATATTCCATTATAGTACGCCTCTAAAAAGAAACCAGCCGGAAGTAAATTCCTTCCGGCTGGCATATACATATTCTCTTTTACGCGGTAAATGCAGGGCGGATACTCTGTTGTACCCCGGTCTTTTCTTCTTGTTGCTTTGCCCACGTCACGCGTGTCACTTCTTCAACAAATGCGCGCGCTTTCTTATCGGCAGAATAGTAATGGATTCCAAATTGGTCGCAGACGTCAAACAGAAGTTCGGTGTAGGCAAGCTCGTCCGCCGACGGCATCGCAAAATATCCACCTGCCGCATCGGCCAGTTCATCGATTTTATAGTGTTCATCCAGCATCTTTTCCATTACGGTTCCTCCTCTGCAAGAAATTTTTCAAAGAGATTTCATGCGTTTTCATCAGCCAGCATATAGCGCTGCGGGCCGCCGCTGTTCAGCGTCGCCACCTGGCGGGCGTGGAAATCTTTCTCATAGTGTCTGGCAAGTTCCGGTGTCTTGGCTTCAAACAGGACATCGCCACGGCATCCGCTGTCAATCGAAAACTTGATTCCAAAGGCAATCATCACTTCGCCAATGCCGTAGTATTCCCGCTTGGCAGTCAGTGTTGGGTTAGCATAATGAAAACTAAAAAAGACTTGTCTCTTTGCCATATTATATAACCCCCGCAAATTTCAACGATACAATTATCACCCCGATAATAATAATTGGAGCATAGAACATCCAGATGCTTGGAGATTGCAAGCATTTAAGCCAAGTTGCGTTTGCATCATGAAGCTCTGCTTTTGAGCATCTTGAATCCAAAGAAAAATCCGGAGCGATTTTTTCATTCCGTACTTTTTCGTACAGAATCCTATACTGCTTTTCCAATTTGAGGTAATATGTATCCATTACTAGAAAACATCCTACTGGAAAAAATGCAATCAATAGTATCCATGCACTTACTTCTGTAAATGAAATCGCCGCAATTCCCGTCACAATGGTTGCCGCAAATCCTTTATATATCGCCGCAGATGTTGACATTCGGTCAATGACACCTTGTATCATTTGGAGATGTGCAATTTTGTCTTCATGGCAAACAGTTTCAGTTACTTCTACATCAGTTTCCACTTTCATGACATCTTCCTCTAATCACCTATTCAGCCAATTTTCAAGTGGTTCAATAGTACGATTGTCCTTTTCATCTTCAGTCACAACGTAATAGCCCTTTGGGACATGATTTCCGTTAGTATAAAGCTCGAATCCTTCATAATATGCAATGTATGGATATATTTGCATATACTCGTTTCCCTTATACGCAGAATCGGTCATATCGGCTTTTTTCAATGGCAATATCGCAATATCATTATTATCAAATTTCTGAGAATCTCCGTACCCAAGTTCCCAGTTACACCACTTTGATTCTACGGCTGAATTCGTTGCCAGCAAAATAAACTTATCACACTGACGAATACGAGTTTTTATTTTTGATGCAGTCTTTCCAGAAGTCACCCTTGGCATAGATGAATCTCTGCTATCAATATAAGTTTTAACATTATATTTTTCTTCAAGGAATCCAATAAATCCACTTAAATCTTTAAGATCATCATGTTTGTGCGAAATAAAAACCGTTGTTCTAGGATAGTATGACTTAGAAATTTCAGTGGTCGCAGAGTCTAGTCTAGTTTGGTTCATGTAATTTGAAAATCTACCGCTTTCTAAAATGCGTTTCATCTATAATCATCCTCTTGTTTCAAGTTAAATGCTCTGCTAAGTAGTGTCCGCGTTTCTTGTGGGAACCATTGTGTTGCCTATATGCTTTTATAGCATCAACCAGCTTTTCGCAATTCTGTCCAAAGTACTCTTCATAGAACGTTGTACTATATCATATATTCACTTGCAATCACAATTTTCAAACTTGCTTTTCAATCCGGCAAGTCTTTTCTTTAGTTCACTATTCGGCAGTCGAACCACTCCACCATTTCGTCTCAAAAATTCGCTTAGGCAGTATTCATACTCGTCCGATGTTATGTAGCTGCCTTCATAGAGTCGGCCCAGAACGCCTAATGTTCCCATGATTGATACGCCCTCTTTTGTGGCAGCTTTCCGAAGTGCCATATCTCCAGGCAAAAGTACAATATTCCGCTGCTTTGCTATGGCCAGCGCAATTCTGTCCTGAATAGACAATTTGGGATATATATTTTCCCAGGAGTCTGCCAGTGAGAATTCTTCAATTGTGATATCTACTCCTACAAGTCCCGCTTCAAGCAAGTCTTCACGGAATCCCGAAGGTGATAACAGCTCAGAATCTATCGACTCTGCATGTGATTTGAGTATAATAATTCTTTTGAAACCTCTTGTTCGCTGTGGCTATTATCATCTGCTAGGATATAGCCTTAGCTTACTGAGAGGTTCTTTCTATTTAAATTCGCAATTTTTACAGATTACAGGAATGTTCACTTTAAAAGCTCCGCTAAGTAATGTTCATCTCTCGTGTGGGAACCATTGTGGTGCCTATAAGCTTTTATAGCATTAACCAACTTTTCGCAATCCGGTCCAAAGTACTCTTCATAGAATGCTGTACTATTATCGTATCTTCTTCTTCCACATCGAATATTCGCTTTTGCAAAAGTCTTCGGCTTTGTTTTGGATTTCACTTTCTCGTACTCTGCTGCTAAATTTTCAGATATAATGAGCAGCATTTCCAACTCGGGCTTTGTACAATACTTTTCAACCAGCGTTATTTTATCTTTGTATGCAGATGGTATCTCCAGTTTCTCATTTTGGCCATCGCCAATACGCAGTACATGTACCTCATCTGGATACAAGTTCAATGCCGCCTTAACTGCAGCAGAGGACTTTATTTGACGCGCATGATACGGGACCAATCCCTGCAAATCATCTGATGAAAATTTCAGCTTTTGATTTTCCAGTAGGATGTTGATGATTTTGAGCTCGTTAGGTCCCTCGCACATGATCAACAGCTTCATTTCATCAACTTCCTTTTCAGATTCATGAGTTCATCATAGTTTACCGCCGTTTGGAAAGCGTTATTATAAAAGCGCTTGCTCTTAAGCAAACCGGATCTCACCTCAAAAGACTCATACATGTTCTTAATAGCGATCTTATCGCTTGACTGGCACACCCAGATATTATCCTGTCGGTTGAACAAATCCAATACTTCACAATAATGCGTTGAAAACAGCAGCGTTGCCCCGTGCCTGTTCACTTTTTTATCCATATACAGACTCAACATATTTTCGACAAGTGTCTTATGAAAATGCGCCTCTGCCTCATCGATAAGCAAGTCGAACCCCTGTTGGAGAGAAGCTACAACCAATGTGTAAAGGATAATGCCTTTTGTCGTTCCGCTGGACAACATATATAAAAGTTCTTTGTCCGATAGAAAGTTTTCCTGATTGCAGATAGTGACACGATAGTTATGCTCGTCAAGCATCTGAATACTTTGAATATTACTATCGAAAATACGGATAATCGCAGAAAGCATTTCATCTGGTATATGATACGTTTTGAGCAATCGAAATGCCATCTGGTATGTGTCCGCTCCCATACCATCGCTACCGAAGAAAATCGCTGATACCTGTTTTTTCTTTAAGACAAAAAAAATGCTTGCCGTATCTTCCGGTAACTCACCCAGATCTTTTTGCTCAACAAAATCCTCTGTATACAATGAACTCAGTTTAGTTTTATAATACTTTTTCTTATAAATATGCTGATCAAAAAATGTTGCCCGATTTGCTAAGGTCGGATCTGCTTTCAATTCTGTCGTATATTTGTAAATATATTCCTCATGAAAAAAGATAATTTCCAGCTTGATACCCTCATAGGAATAGTGCTTATTCTCTAAGCTAAACTTGCCAAGAATATCATAGCAACAGTCCAGCAGTTCCAGAGCAGTTGTTTTACCGGAAGCATTTTTTCCGACAAACGCTCCAATGCTATACACATACAAGCCCTCAGTAATTTCCTGAAGCTCATACTCCTTGTCTTCAGTCGTCTTCTTCGACTTAGCGACCAAATTAATAACCGTATCATCCTGGCAATTCTTAAAGTGACTCGCCTTGACACGCAGTAGCTTCATCTGAAACACCTCCAAGCTTAGTATACCTCATCGTTAAATTTTAATCAAGATTTTTGTTTAAGCTTTAGTATCTTCTTGCTTTACGGCGATATTGTTATGTTTTCTTCGAATGCTTTCTTTTTCTCTAAGTTTTCTACTTCTGCCAGCTTCGGGCCGAAATACTCAGCAATATTTCATCTTTTTCTCAATACCTTTGTTCCCTTTGATGACTTATCTAAGTTAGCTACTGTAATTCGTTCACTCATAAGGAATCTATCATCTACGGTGTCTTCAACGGATCTCGCTGGCTCGCATAGACTCCTGCATAAAACCAATAAAACGCCTAGTAGATAGGGTTGGATTAGGGAGGCAGGCAAGACCTATACTAAGATTTTGTGGAGGATCCAAAGGGAGAATTTTAATGTCATCTCGTTTAATTGCTAGAGTTTCATTTATTACAGTAATACCAAGACCAGCAGCAACCATTTCATGAGCGGCATAACGATCAGATGTGGTAAATCTTGTGTTTGGCTTAATTCCAGCTCCCTTAAGCAAGCGTGAAGAATCACTGTCACGGTTTGGATAAATATCAATGTATGGTTCTTCTTTCAGAATGGACAGCGAGACTCTATCCTTATCGGCGTATGCAGAATTGGCAGAAACCACCGCAACCATTTCTTCTTGCTGAAGAATAAACCATAGCATATCCGGAGTAGGTTTGCTAACAACACAGATATCCATTTTGCGTTCTTCGACAGCATGGCATAGTTCGTCATTATAACCCCATAGCATTTTGATGTTGATGCGAGGGTACTGCTGAACAAACCGAACGATTTGCTTTATGAGTAATGGATAGCTGGAGGAATATGCTGTACCAATGGTTAGCGTACCAATTTGGAGCCCATTGATATTAGCAATCCGCTGTGTGATCTGTTCTTCGTCATGCAATAAGGTGCGAATATCATTTAACAATAACTCACATTCATCTGTTGGTCCAACGCCGCGATTGTTTCGTACCAACAGAGGAAAGCCAACTTCTTGTTCCAGATTCGCAATCATACGGCTTATTCCCGAAATCGTGTAATTGGATTGTGCGGCAGCTGCAGAAATACTGCCAGAGTCCAATACTTTAAGAAGTAGTGACCATTTTTGTGTATCCATTTGGACCTCTGCTTTGACATTTTTGCAAAGCGGCTTGTATAATTTGTCGCTTTACGAAAAGTATACAATATGGTTAAATAGTTGTCAAGGAACCCGTTTAGTATTTTATAATCATTATTGATTATTCGCTGACGAGTTTTCAGCAGGAAATAGAGCCTTTTTTGCCGGCTAAAGGTTTTATGGATGGTGTGTATCTGCTGAAGATAGAAAGAGAGAATGGATGGAAACGTTCTTTACGCCTGAGAATTTTTTGCAAACGTGAAGGACAAAAGAATTTTCACAAATAAGGAGGCTTTCTATGAACAGTATGGTTATCTGCCTAATTATTTTTGCGGTTATGATTATTCTATTCTTTAACCGGAAGATACCAATGGCATTTACCAGTATGGGCGTTATTGTTGCTTTGTATGTCGCGGGATGCGTGGATAAGGCTACCGTGTTTGCTGGATTTGGCAACAACAACGTTTTGACGATGGCGGGTATGTTTATTGTTGCTGCTGGACTTTCTCGCACGCAGATGGTCAATAATATTACCAAGCTTTTGTATCGTGTGAACAATGGGTCCTTCACGCGAGTATTGGCGTCTTACATTTTGGTTATCTTCCTACTCGGTCAGTTTGTCCCCAGCCTGCCCGCTATGTTTGCTATGGTTTATCCCCTGGTTATCAGCATGTGCAAACAGCTAAAGTGCAGCCCCTCTAAGATGATGTATCCGATTGCTGTTACGGTAGTCTCTACTTCCTTTGTTATTGAGCCCATTGGTCCTTATGCTGCATGGTTTGTTACGCAGAATGGCTATCTGGAATCCTATGGCTGGACCGGACCTCTTCTCAGCATGTGGAGTGAGACGATGGTTTTTCTGCCGACTGCGCTGGTTACTTTGCTGCTGACAATCTTTGTCTTGCCGAAGCTCATGCCAGATCAGCCTGAAACTGAAACTGTCGCTATCACGGGACCGGATATCACAAACAACGAAGCTCTTTCCCCAATCCGTGAATTTCTCGGTTATGGTATCTTTATTGCTACCGTTATTGGACTGATGCTTGGTCTTCCTTCTTGGGCAGTTACGATGGCTGGTGCAACCGCTGTTGTCTTGTCTGGTGTTTTGGATGAGCAGACCGCACTAATTCGTATGAATATGAGCATGGTTCTGCTGTATGCAGGTGTCACGGTTATGGGCGAGGCTTTGGGCAGCACCGGTGCTGCCCAGTTGTTAGGAGATCTCGCTGCAAGTGCGCTTTCTGGTGTTCGCAATGGTTACATCATTGGCGCAGTATTCTACTTGGTATCTTTCCTGATGACATCTTTCCTGTACAACAGAGCAACGACTACTGTTTTGATTCCCATTTTGATTATTACTTGCAGCTCGATTGGTTGTGATCCTCGTGGTCCCGTTATCCTTTGCTCTCTGGCATCCATGTCTTCGCTGATTACTCCGATGCCTAATCCGGTAGTACCCATGGCTATGCAGGCTGGTGGCTATACCCAGAAGACAATTCTGCGTGTAGGCATAATTCCGGCAATTGTTCGAGGAATTATTGGCGTTGCCATTGCTATGACGATTTTCCCTGCTTTCGGTTAATGCTACAACGAAGCCAAAAAATGAAGTACGCGCTAGAACGCTTGACTATTGACGAAGGAGACTTTCTATGAAAAGGTTTGATGGTAAAGTTGTTGTCATTACGGGCGGTGGCTCCGGAATGGGCAAAATTTCTTGTACGCTCTTTGCTCAAGAAGGTGCATCGGTTTGTGTTGTTGACATCAATGAAAAAACAGCAAAGGCAACTGCGGACGAAATTATTGCCGCAGGCGGAAAGGCAAAAGCCTATGCAATTGACATTACCAATGAGGCAGCTGTGGAGGCCTTGTTTGATGATGCTGTTGCCACATTCGGACGACTCGATGTGTATTTTACAATTGCAGGCATCAGCCCGATCGGTACTGCAGTAACGACTTCTTATGAAGATTATAAAAAGGTCGTTGCACTGGACATGGATAGCGTCTTTTTAGGCAGTAAGTATTGCATCCCGCATATGATCAAAACAGGTGGCGGTGTAATACTTAATCTGGTTGGAACTTATGGCATTCGCCCAACACCGAATAAGTTGAGTTACTCGGCGGCAAAGGCTGGAGCACTTAGTATTACAAGATCTGTTGCAATTGACTTTGCACGTGATAATATTCGTTGCAATGCGATTTGCCCCGGATTTGTTAACACTCCGCTGAACAATGGCTTTGAGGGGGAAGCTCGTCAGAGATTCCTGAATACCTATCAGCCGGCACCTTTTGAGATTCAAGCAAAGGATATTGCCGAAACAGCGTTGTTCCTGGCAAGCGATGAAGCTCGTGCCATAACCGGACAGGCAATTGTTGTAGATGGTGGTACGGAAGCTTCCCTCTATCTGAACTACAAGCGACCTTCTGCCGACAAATAAACATATCAACCTGCAAAAGCGGCAGAAGAACATACGATGGAGTATGTCATCTTCTGCCGCATTCTGTTTTTTTAGTTAAGGAGTTCTTTATGGAATCGATTTTTATTCCTCGTTATTTTTGGAATGGGACGAACGATGAAGTATGCACAAACACAGCTGTCTTAGTACGTGACAATCGGATTGAACAGATCGATGACCCTGAGAAACTGCGACTTGGCTATCCGGAAGCACAGGTTTTGGAAAGCAATGATTGGTTAATGATGCCTGCTTTTGTAGACGCTCATGATCACGGCAGAGGTATGTCTCCCATATCCTTCCGTACCCCCGATCGGGCGCTGGAAATGTGGTTACAGGATTTAAATAAGCTTCCTGCTATCCCCCACTATCAAGCGTGTTACTATGATGGGATGCGTCTTGTATCGTCTGGTGTTGGTATGGTATTGCATAGCCACAACCCTAACAGCTTTGCTCAAATTCGTGAAGAAATGGTGGCAGCCGAAAAGGGATATAAGGACGCAGGTATACGAAGCATTCTCTGTCCTTTGTATTTGGATCAGAATAAGCGCATTTATTATGACCGTGATAAATTTATTTCCGATTTGCCTGAGCCACTGCGCACAAACTTTGTGGCCGGCATTCACGACAAGATTATGAACATGGATGAGTATTTCCAACTTGTCGAGGGTATCTGCGAAGATCTTGCAGATGATATCAAAGCAGGATGGACTGAGGTACAGCTTCACCCGAACGGTGGTCAGTGGTGCAGTGATGAAGCCCTGCTTCAGATGAAGGAATATGCGCTTGAACATGGTATGTACATTCATCTGCATCTACTGGAGACTCAGTACCAAGCAGAGTATGCAAAGCGTACATGGGGCAAGAGCTTTATTAAGCATTATAAAGAAATTGGGTTTCTGGGCCCATGGGTATCCTTTGCACATGCCGTATGGCTGGATGAAGAGGATCTGCAGCTGATTGCTGAGAGCGGAGCGCATTTAATTACGAATCCATCTTCCAATTTGCGTTTGCGTAGCGGAATTTTCAACATGCAGAGGGCGAATGAACTTGGTATTGACTGCGGTATTGGGTTAGATGGATGTGCATTTGATGACGATCAGGACTACCTAAGAGAGATACGTGTTGCATGGCTCAATAATCTGCACAATGGTGTGGATGGCGAAGTGGATTACAAGGACGTTTTGAAAATGGCTACTTCGCGTGGAGCAAAGATTTCTGCTTGCGGTCTGTCCAGCGGCATCCTAGAACCAGGCGGTACGGCAGATTTTACAATGATTAGTGTTGATAGCATAGAAAAACCTTACGCGGATCCTGGTATTGATCCGCTGGCACTGCTTGTACAGCGTGGTACTAGGCAGAGTGTAATCATGACCTGTGTTAACGGTAAAATCGCATGGCAGCAGAACGATGAGAGTAGAAAGAAAGAAAAAGATGCTGAAATCCAGATTTGCACCGCAATCAAAGAACTGCGCGCCAAGGATGATGGGAAGCGAGACAACAGCATAGTTTTGCAGCATGTCCATGACTTTTATACGAAACGAAAGTGAGGAGACCCATGAAAGGAAAGGCAATCCGCAAAGGAGTGTTTATCCCAGCCTTTTCATGTGTATTGATAGCAGGGGCTGTAGGGCTGATCAACAATCAGCTTTTGATTTCGTTCTTTAAGGGAGCGTTTGAACTTGCTTATCAGAATTTGAGCTGGTTGTATCAGTGGATCGTATTGACAATCGTAATCCTTTGCGTGATTCTTACATTTAGCAAGGTTGGTAATATTCGCATAGGAGGACCTGATGCGAAGCCGAAATATGGCTTCTGGTCTTGGTTTGCAATGTCACTAACGGGAGGAATTGGAGCGAGCATTGTCTCGTCAAGCATTTCCCAACCCATTACTTTTTTACAAAGTATTTGGGGAGAACTTGATGGTTATGGCATTGAACCTGGCTCATCTGAAGCCGTACTGTTTGCATTGGGGCGATCTTTCCACGAATGGTCAGTCTTTCCTTATGCGTTCTATGGAATATGCAGCATTTCTATTGCGTATTTGTGCTTTAACAAAAAACAGCCTGTTTCGCTCTCTACATTACTTGTGCCATTGTTTGGAGACAAGGTTAAGAAACGCGGAATTTCTTCTCTAATCGATGCAGTCAATATTTTGGCTCTGGCATTGGCTCTTGTAGGTACACTGGGCACATTTATCGGTCTTACCAGTGCTTGCGCAAAGTATGTGTACAATATTCAGCCGACGCACATATTGATGTTAACTGTTATGGGTGTGACCACAATTTTATATCTTTTGTCTTCTCTGAGCGGCGTTGAAAAAGGCATTAAGTTTTTTGCAAATCTAAATTTCCGTTTTTATATGGTGCTGACGGCTATTGTATTGGTTCTGGGTGGTTCTGCTGCTTTTATTTTTAATACTTCTACTTCTGCGATTGGTTATTGGTTGCAGAATCTCCCACTGTGGAGTCTTGACACAGGAACATCTGGTGGTAGTGCTCTGTTGCAATGGTGGACAATCTACAACTGGACATTTTGGATGGCATTTGCCCCAGTGACAGGAGTTTTTCTTGCTCAACTGACTTATGGACATACCATTCGAGAATCGTTGATAGTAAACTGGTTGATGCCAAGTGTTTTCGCTATTATTTGGTTTTCGGTATTTGGTGGATGTGCGATTAACTGGCAGGTAAGCGGATTTTTGAATATAGCTTCTGTAATCAACGAAAATGGCACATATGCTGGCATATGGGCATTCATTGGAAAGTTACCTTTTGCGCAAATACTGATTCCAATCACGCTTTTTATCATGCTGATCTCTTTCTCTACCAGTGCGGACAATAGTGTGTCTGCGATTTCCGCTCTTTGCACTCAAAACAGCAAAATTGGAGATGAGGCCCCCTCGATCCTAAAGATTCTGTGGGGTGTAGCAATCGGCGTATTAGCATATCTCTTGATGGCTTATGCTGCAGGCACCAAAGGGAATGATGGCGTACGCTATATGGTAGTAGCAATTGGCTCTGTGCTGTCAATCTTCATCATTCTAATGATTGCATCTACTGTAAAAATGTTTTTCGTTGATAAAAAGACATCCCAGAAGCAGGAATAACAAATTATATACGTTATATCGTACGACGCTTGCGATGAACCAAAAGGCCACCACCCGTAATTGGGCAGTGGCCTTTTGGCTTTATTCCATACTTTTACGATTCCGATTTTCCCCGCAGAAACTCAATTTGTCCTTTGAAAAAGCGAGTTTGTCCAGCAAATCACTACCCTGGCTATTTGTGTTCCTTATTGCATAAATCGGAGTCAGAACCCCACTTGCACGGACTTTTAGCCCCACTTTCACGCGCTAAAGCCCCAACATATGTTTTGGAAACAAACGGATAATAGGTCACTCTGCCTGAATGTTTAAGCCACCCACACCGGTGACCATTGTGAAGTAGCTCAAATATTGGCTGTCACATGGCTCAAACATTCATTGACCTCTGAATTGCGACACTCAACAATGCGCTGCTTCCACTGTGCTTGACTTACTGCCCCTTTCATCTGACTCACTTGCATGGCTACAACTCCTCCTTGAGACTTTTCAGGAATTCCTGATAATTACCAGGAATTCTCGGTAATTCTTGATACCCTTATTATCTCACAGGCACCGTTGCTTTCACAGGACGTCATTTATCGTGCGCTTACACTGCAAACTTCTGCATAGGCGAAGTAACTACAGGGCAGGACTGCTACAAATAGGTACGCCTTGCTCTGCTCACCGGTTACAGAATCGAAAATGGGGATTGTATCGCCAGCCCAATCCACCTCAATGGCGTCTCCGGGCTTGTGCTGGATACGCATGGTTGCCTTGGTGACGCGGGCACATTTGCGGTATTTCTCGCCGAACTGTGTAAACATGTACGGCTTCTTGCCTTCATCGTAGCATTCGCGGCGGTACTCCTCCCACAACAAGGTCAGTGTAACACCACGCTTTGCCAACTCACGGTGAATGTACGGATAGTCCGGTTCAACGTACAAGCAAGCACTCTTGTACTTGTCCGGGAAGAACATCTGCTCCAAGTCTGCGTTGGTAATGTCATCGTCAAGGGCCACTGGATGCCATGCTTGTCCATCTCGGCTAAAACCTCGCGGACGGTGTGTCGCGAACAATGAGCGGTTGTCTCAATCGTTCGTTGGCTGTAACCGAGATGGTTATATATTGCTCTTTATTCTCCGAATCAAGGCAAACTCTGCGCATGCAGTACGCACATATATACCCTTGATCCACTGCAAGCTGTTTCCATGAGCCATCTTTTGGCATGTCTTTGTAAGTGATTTTTAGCGGAGGGGATGCCCTGCGGCAGTCCCTTTTATACTTTTGCAAATCCTCTGGCTCAGTTCTAGCCTTTTTTTATGTATCTCATTCTGGCCACTCCATCTGTTCAATTTCCAGACTACTTCTAGCCTTATAAACCTCTGGATCATCGTAACCAAGAATATTTTCTAGTTGAGATAGAATTTTCCTTGCCTTTGGATAATCTTCAGCATCAAGAACCTGCGAAAATTTATCGAACAGTTCTTTAATTTCCGCAGGACGATCCCCTACAAGCAGAATACTCCGAAGAACTGTATTTACATCTTTCCTATATGCTGATTCAATCTGCGAAGCACTACCTTCATGCTTTAGTAAAATCAAATTAGTTTCTTTGTACGATGTAATGACTTCAGGAGAATGCGTCGATACAATAAATTGAATGTTCGGGAAGACCGAAGTCAAATCTTTCAAAATTCGCTTTTGCCACCCCGGATGCAAGTGCAATTCCACTTCATCAATTATTATAACACCCGGCGTTTCAAGGATTGCATCTCCAAGTTGCGGATTTAAAACCGCCATTCTGTGCGCAATATCTGCCACCATGCTTAGAACTGAGCGATAGCCATCACTCATCTCGTACATGGGATGAAGTTCGCGTTCACCAGAACGATTCGTATATTCGACAACAATCGTCCTATAGCGCTGACGATATTCAACCTTTACTTTCTGCGTTTCATCGTGATCAATCAAATCCGCAAAGCACCGTTCCAGTGCTTGCTGAACCGCAGTCATCTGCGGGATAGGTCCTTCTTGACTAACAAGCAATGTGGTCTCACTGAACCATTCTAGGAGTTGTTTGTCTGTTGCCTGTTCAGCAATGCAATCTTGATAGCCTTCAAAACGAGACTTCAGCTTTTGTTTTCCTTTTTTCTTTGCTTGCTTTTGTGCCCATAATCGACCAGTACCATAATAAGCAATAAGCGGAAGTACATCCTCTGAATATTCGCTTGATGTGCTTTTTTGCAAGGAAGATGCAATATTTCGCAAATCAGATGCTCCACCATAAGTCGTATTAGACTTAGGACCACTCAAAGAGCGCGACCACTTGCAGGTAACCCCATTAACGACGCCCTCATAGGAAACTTCGACCGGATAGACTGCCACCTGTTGATATACTTTTTTAACTTCATGTGCTACATGTCGAACATCATCCGTTTTGATGCTACGTGGAGAAGCGTAGTCAATTCCAAGAAAGAAAGCGCTAGCAGCAGTTAATGCACCCATGAGCAGAGAACTTTTGCCGCTTCCGTTATTGCCAATCACAATATTCATTTTAGAATTCAGCGGAATATCTACACTCTCAAAGTTCCGGAAGTTTTTCAAGGTCAACTGGTCAATATGCATAAGCCATTTTCTTCCCAGCGATAACAGAATGCAAGATATATCTTCAAATCACACTCTACCGTAATTATATCTTCGATAGCGAAGCAAATCAACCACATATTTCATTTAAAACAAAATCATTTAATCTGTTCAATAATAAACATTCCCTGGAACCACTGCACCATTTGCTCACTACAAAAATATTTATATTTTTCCCGTCCCATTCCCACTCTCCGACGCTATCCATTGTAATTGAGAGGAGATATACTTCCTCTCACCACAACTGAATAGCGTCCTCTGCCGTACCGCTTTTGGGGAAGCAGCGCGATAATCCGAATTTGTCCGGGGAGCGTGCCAAGAAAGCGTGACAACATGCTGCAAGGCCGGCCCAAAGGCTGCCTTGCAGGGCACAGCGCCGGGAAGGGTTGCCTGTCTGGAATTTGCAGGGGGAGAAAAACGCAAAACCAATATAGCAGCAGATTATGCCGTGAAAGTACCTGCTTTCACGGCATTGCTGTGCCGCCATATTGGTTCCATTCGTACATTTTTGAAATCGTAACGATTGTAGTATACTGGTTTTGCGGACGAGGAAAACGCCCCGTCCCGACAGTCGAATCTTGGAGGTGCAGTCTTATGCCACAATGCTTTGGGAGGCCCTTCTCATGACAGCCAGCTTGCGCGTAAAAAACGACAAATACTATGTCGTGCTCACGCATACGACAGATGGCAAAAAAAATCAGACCTGGGTTTCCACAGGTCTGTCAGTAACAGGAAACGAGGGCAAAGCCAGGCAGCTCATGCTTGATATGCTCGGCGAAAAGTCCGAGCAGGCCGCCCCTCATGATATTCTATTCAGTGACGCTGTGCGTCGCTGGCTGGAGGATGTCCGGCATCGCGTGGACGAGGTCACCTATCAGGGCTACGAGGTACAGGCCCGAGCGCACATTCTCCCCTACTTCGATGACCTGCAAATCCGGCTGTGCGATGTTGACGGTGAGACGCTGCAGACCTACATCAACGTAAAGGCCAAATTCGGGCGCTCTGACGGCCACGGCGGCCTATCCGCAGTTAGCGTCAGCACAAGAACGTGCTCAATCAGACGCTCAAATTAGCGCAGAGAGATGGTCTGATTCAGACAAATCCCGCCGATCTGGTCGTCATGCCGCACGCAGCGCAGTTTACCGGCACGTTCTACACGGAAGCGCAGATGCGAGACCTGTTGACCGCCGTCAAAAACGAGCGCCTCTACCCTATCATCTATGTCACCGCGCTGTACGGCCTGCGCCGCAGCGAGGTACTGGGCCTGAAATGGGACAGCATCAACTTTGCGATGCAAACGCTGACCATACGGCACACCGTGGCCCGGGTCACAAAGGTCGTGGAGAAGAACAAGACGAAGAACGCATCCAGCTTCCGCAGCTTTCTCCTGACCGATGATGCGGTGCGGCTATTCAAAATCCTGTTACAGCAGGAGCAATACTACCGCAACTATTATGGCAAGGACTATATAGCCAACGACTACGTGTTCACCTGGGAGGACGGGCATCCCTACTCCCCCGACTACGTGAGCCACACCTTCCACAAGCTGCTGAAGAAGTACGACCTGCCCCACATCCGGTTTCACGACCTGCGCCACACCTGCGCCAGCATGCTGTTGTCGGAGGGCTACGGCCTGAAGGACGTGCAGGAGTGGCTGGGACACTCGGACATCAAGATGACCGCGAACATCTACGGCCATCTGGACATAAGCCGCAAGCGTTCCATCGCCAACGGCTTAGAGCAGGCGCTGCCGCGTTTGAAGCCGTAAAAAACAAAAAGCGCCAAATCCTTTCGGATTTGACGCTCCTGCTGACCTTGACAGCCATCTTTGGTCCGAGTGGCGAGAGTCGAACTCACGGCCTCTTGAACCCCATTCAAGCGCGCTACCAAACTGCGCTACACCCGGTCAACCGGGCTGTCTCGAATCAGCTTTATTATTATAGCGGATATGAAGGAGAATGTCAACAGGGTTTTGCAAAAAATATAATTTTTGCATTTTTCCGCGCAAAGTGCTGCATAAATCCGACAGCGGATGCTTGACTTTCCCGCGCAGGTGCGCTATACTTAATATCCTACCACAATAGCAAGGGAGGTGTGCCCCATGGCAGAGGACAAGTGTGGAATAAAAATGATTGCCGTCAACCGTGAGGTGCGCCACGAATACTTTGTCATCGAGGCACTGGAAACAGGCATCGAACTGGTAGGCACCGAGGTCAAGAGCCTGCGCGCCGGAGGGGTCAACCTGAAGGATTCCTGGGCAGACATCGATGACGGCGAGCTGATCGCCAAGGGCATCCACATCAGCCCCTATGAGCAGGGCAACATCTTCAACAAGGACCCGCGCCGTCCGCGGCGTTTGCTGGCACACAAGGCGGAGATCCGCCGTCTGGGGCAGCAGATCAAGCTGCAGGGCTACACGCTGGTGCCGCTCTCTCTTTACTTTAAAAAGGGGCGCGTCAAGCTGGAGCTGGGCCTGTGCAAGGGCAAAAAGCTGTATGACAAGCGTGCGTCTGCTGCGGCGCGCGACGCCAAGCGCGACATTGACCGCGCACTCAAAACGCAGCGATAAGTTGTTTCTACTTCACTTTCCCGGTGGGCTTGCCTGCCGAATATACGGGGCTGTAATGGTTTCGACGGGGAGAGAGAGGCGTGAGCAGCGGGCCGTGGCGGTGACCCACGATAAAAGCGCCAACTTAAATTAACTGACAACAATTATCCTGTTGCCGTAGCTGCCTAATTAGGCGCTGCCGTCCTGCCCGTGTTAGTACCGCATGGGGTCAGGGCGTCGATTAGGTACTGAACGTGAACGGGCTTAAGCTTTGCGGCCCGGCATGAACTTATGAAGCTACCAAGGTGTAGTGCGTGTGTGCTCGCCCACACCAAGGGAAATTTAATAAACACACTGCGCCCGGAGATACTCTAACTGATTTCTTTTCGGACACGGGTTCGACTCCCGTCAGCTCCACCATATTGTGCAAATCCGAACTCAATCTTCTTTGTGAAGCATTGTTTCGGATTTGTTTTTGTTTCAGAGGATGTGGATCAGTCCACATCCTCTTTTTTCGGCACATCGTAAGTAAGCGCCTGTTTAGCATTCCAGATGCCACCCGTGGTCGGGTCGCTCCCGCCAACCCGCGGGCCGCATATATGCGGCCCCTACGACGCAGCAAAAAACAAAAAGCCGCTTACCTCAAACGAGATAAG
>ERZ773149.861-NODE-861-length-27382-cov-60.291726_pt1 | contig 27382 bp, 20 predicted proteins | sample MGYA00511081_ERZ773149 | MGnify/ENA primary metagenome ERZ773149 (study PRJEB29015, sample SAMEA2737846) | human gut metagenome | biome: human gut; feature: human-associated habitat; material: faeces | place: China | collected 2012 ...
TCACCCCATCTGTTAGATAGTATATCATACTGTCTAACAAATGGGGTGCTGTTCATACAAGCAATTCGGGACTTGATAGGATTTATAGAAGAACCTTAACTGTCAGGTCTTTCCAATTCCCCGGCCAAAGTACGTAACCACGCGAATTTCGATAGGCGCGAACCTGTTCGTAATTCAACTTAATGGTTATACTCGCTGGCAAATCAGCCGCGAGGCGCCTTGATGGCTGCCTGTGCGGCGGCCAGGCGGGCAATGGGAACACGGTAGGGAGAGCAGCTGACGTAGTCCAGGCCAACGTTGTGGCAGAACTCGACACTGCTGGGATCGCCGCCGTGCTCGCCGCAGATGCCCAGACCCAAGTTCGGGTTGGTCGCGCGGCCATCGTGGGCAGCCATCTTGACCAGCTTGCCAACGCCGATCTGATCCAGATGCTGGAACGGATCGCTCTCGTAGATCTTGGTGTCGTAGTAGGCAGTCAGGAACTTGGCAGCGTCGTCACGGCTGAAGCCGAAGGTCATCTGAGTCAGGTCGTTGGTGCCGAAGCTGAAGAAGTCAGCTTCCTTGGCGATCTCGCCGGCGGTCAGAGCGGCACGCGGGATCTCGATCATGGTGCCGACCTCGTACTTCATGTCAACACCGGCAGCGGCGATCAGGGCATCGGCAGTCTTGACGACAACGTCCTTGACAAACTTCAGCTCCTTGACCTCGCCAACCAGAGGAATCATGATGTGGGGGGTGATCATCTTGCCGGTTTCGGCAGAAACCTTGAGGGCAGCCTTGATGACAGCGTTGGTCTGCATCTCGGCGATCTCGGGATAGGTAACAGCCAGACGGCAGCCACGGTGACCCATCATGGGGTTGAACTCGTGCAGGCTGACAACAACGTTGTTCAGCTCCTCGGTGGACATACCCATGTCCTTAGCCAGAGCCTCGATGTCCTCGGCCTTGGTGGGCAGGAACTCATGCAGCGGCGGATCCAGATAACGGATGGTCATCGGACGGTCGCCCATGATGCGGTACATAGCGGTGAAGTCGGCCTCCTGGAACGGCTCGACCTTAGCCAGGGCAGCCTTGCGCTCCTCAACGGTACGGGCGCAGATCATCTCACGGACAGCCTTGATGCGGTCCTCGGCGAAGAACATGTGCTCGGTACGGCACAGACCGATGCCCTCGGCACCCATGTCAACGGCGTTCTGCGCGTCGCGCGGGTTGTCGGCGTTGGTCATGACCTTCATCTGGCGGTTTGCGTCAGCCCAGCCCATGAAGCGCTTGAAGTTGGCGTTCTCGGTGGAAGCGACGGTAGCGATCTGGCCCTCGTAGATATTGCCGGTGGAGCCGTCGATGCTCATCCAGTCACCCTCGTGGAAGGTGTGGCCGTTGATGGTGATGACCTTTGCGTCATAGTCGATGGCGACGTTGTTATCGTTGCCGCAGCCAGAGACGCAGCAGGTGCCCATGCCGCGGGCGACAACAGCAGCGTGGCTGGTCATACCGCCGCGGACGGTCAGGATGCCCTGAGAAACCTGCATACCGACGATGTCCTCGGGAGAGGTCTCGAGACGGACCAGAACGACCTTCTTCCAAGCATCGTCCTTGACCTTCTCCTCGGCCTCCTCAGCAGAGAATACGACGCGGCCGCAGGCAGATCCCGGAGAAGCGGCCAGGCCCTTGCCGATTGCCTCGGCGGCCTTCAGAGCGGCAGCATCAAACTGCGGGTGCAGCAGGGTGTCCAGCTGCTTGGGCTCGACGCGCAGAACAGCGGTCTTTTCGTCGATAACGCCCTCGTCGACCAGGTCGCAGGCGATCTGCAGAGCAGCCTGGGCGGTGCGCTTGCCGTTACGGGTCTGCAGCATGAAGAGCTTGCCATCCTCGATGGTGAACTCCATGTCCTGCATATCCTTGTAGTAGTTCTCGAGGCGGGTAGCGATCTCAACGAACTGATCGTAGACCTCGGGCATCTCCTCATGCAGCTTGCTGATGGGAGAAGGAGTACGGATACCGGCGACGACGTCCTCGCCCTGAGCGTTGATCAGGTACTCGCCCATCAGCTTCTTCTCGCCGGTGGCGGGGTTACGGGTGAAGGCAACGCCGGTGCCGGAACGCATACCGGAGTTACCGAAGGCCATCTGCTGCACGTTGACGGCAGTGCCCCACTCGTAGGGGATCTCGTTCATCTTACGATACACGTTGGCGCGGGGGTTATCCCAGGAACGGAAAACGGCCTTGACGGCACCGATCAGCTGCTCCTTGGGATCCTGCGGGAACTCCTCGCCCTGCTTCTCAAGGTAGATCTGCTTGAACTCCTTGACGAGCTCCTTCAGGTCGTTGGCGTCCAGCTCAACGTCCTGCTTGACGCCCTTGCGCTCCTTCATAGCGTCGATGCGCTCCTCGAAGAAGCTCTTGCCCAGCTCCATGACGACGTCAGAGTACATCTGGATGAAGCGGCGGTAGCAGTCGTAGGCAAAACGGGGGTTGTTGGTCTTTTTGGCCAGACCCTCAACAGCCTGATCGTTCAGGCCGAGGTTCAGGATGGTGTCCATCATGCCGGGCATGGACTGACGTGCGCCGGAACGGACGGAAACCAGCAGGGGGTTCTCGATGGAGCCGAAGGTCTTACCGGTCTGCTCCTCGAGGATGCCCATGTATTTGAAGATGTCTGCCTTGATCTCATCGTTGATCTCACGGTTGTCAGCATAGTACTGGGTGCAGGCCTCGGTGGTGATGGTGAAGCCCTGCGGAACCGGCATGCCGGCGTGGGTCATCTCGGCCAGGCCGGCACCCTTACCACCCAGAGTGTTCTTCATGGTGGTCTGGTCGCCGCCGAAGGCGTCATGGCCCTCTTTGAACAGATACAAGAATTTCTTGCTCATAGTTACCTCCCAAATTGGTGACGTGTTTGCATCACATAAATCATGTCTGCATAGTCCATTATAACAGACCAAAAGACAGATTTCCAGTAGATTGTTAAAAAAATGCTCAATAGTTTCGCTGAAAAGTAGCCAAACTTTTTTGGTTCAGGTATTGCAATTTGCACAAAAATCGTGTATTTTATAATGGGTGGGAAGTTCGAAATATTTTTTGAGCTGTCACTTTTTTCTTTTTGAGTGCCGCGGTAAATTTTTGCGGCGAACGGCGTTTTTCGGCTTGCTAAAATGCGCCGCATGTTATACAATATATAGGGCAGCACCGCATAATTCCCGCCTTACGGCGTAAGCACCGCTCCGGCGTATCGGCACTTAGAATTATGCGGTATTGCCATAGGTATAAGGTCCGTCGGCAGCCCCCGTGCGCCGCGGGCGCGAAATGAGTGTATAAAGGAAGAACCGCTATATGTCTACCGCAAGAGAGAATTTCGAGCTGGCACAGCAGCGCTATGCCGCCACGTTTGAGCGCCATCTGGATAACGGCGTGAATTTTATCAGTGATAACGTCTGCATTGAGCCGGAGGTCATCATTGCCCCCGGTGCGACCATCCTGCCGGGCTGCATCCTGCGCGGCCAGACGGTCATCGGCCCGGACTGCGTCATCGGCCCCAACACCCTGCTGGAGGATACCGTCGTTGACGCCGGGTCCACGATCAATGCCAGCCAGTGCTATGGGAGCCACATCGGCCCCAACAACAAGATCGGCCCCTTCACCCATGTGCGCGTCGGCACCAAAACCGCCGAGGGCTGCCATCTGGGCGCTTATGTCGAAACGAAGAACGCCGACTTTGCCGAGGGCAACACGGTCAGCCATCTGACCTACATCGGCGATGCCACGGTGGGCAAGTACTGCAACTTCGGCTGCGGCACCGTCACCTGCAACTACGACGGCGAGGGCAAGTTCCACACGACCATCGGCGACTATGCGTTCATCGGCTGCAACACGAACCTGGTCGCACCCGTCACCATCGGCGACCATGCGTTCACGGCTGCCGGCTCCACCATCGGCCATGATGTGCCCGCCGGTGCGCTGGGCATCGAGCGCGCCAAGCAGGCCGAGATCGACGGCTGGGGCGAGCGCAAGCTGGAGAAGTATATCGCCAAGAAGCAGAAGCTGGAAGCGGAGAAGAAAGGGAAGTAAAGCGTTGTAGGGGGCGGCGTCCTCGACGCCCCGCGGCCTTCCCATAAGCAGCCGCTTATCTTACGCTGCCGGGCCGGGTATGCCCGGCCCCTACGGTACTTCACGATTTTTCAAAGGATATATCTATGTTCGAAATGACCTCCGGGGCGGACTGGCTGATTGCCGGACTGGGCAACCCCGAACCGAAATATGACGGCACCCGCCACAACGCCGGTTTTGAGGCGCTGGACTATCTGGCCGCGCAGTGGCAGTGCGACATTGCCAAAGCCAAATGGCAGGGCCTGTACGGCACGGCACAGGTGAACGGCCACAAGGTCGTGCTGCTCAAGCCGCTGACCTACATGAACCTGAGCGGCCAGAGCATTGCCCCCGCCGCCAACTTTTACAAGATCCCGGCAGACCACATCATTGTGCTGTGCGATGACATCACCCAGGAGCCGGGACATCTGCGCATCCGGCCCCACGGCTCTGCCGGCGGGCACAACGGGCTGAAAAGCATCATTGCCAGCCTGGGCACCGACCATTTCAGCCGTATCCGCATCGGCATCGGCGCCAAACCGAACCCGCAGTACGACCTGGCCGCCTGGGTGCTGGGCAAGCTGCCTGCCGCAGACCGCAAGGCCATGACGGACCGCTACCCGGACATTGAGGAAGCCTGCAAGCTGCTGATGGACGATAATCTGCAGTACGCCCAGAACAAGTTCAACCACTAAGGGGACGTGAATCATGAGTGAAATCCGTAAAAAAGCAATGACCCGTCTGGTGCTCTGCGCTGTAGCGCTCGTCGCCTGCATCATTTTCAGTGTCCTGCTGCTGAGCGGCACCCTTGACGGCAAAACCGGCGGCAGCAAGCCTGCCTCCGGCGATACCATCAGCAGCAGTGCCCCCGTGGAGGGCGTTGACGATCCCACCGCCGACAACTTTACCGCAGAGAGCACCCCTGCCGAGGAGGCGCCCGCCGAACCCGAGGCCACCCCCGAGCCGACGCCGGAGCCCACGCCCGTGCCCGAGTACGAGGGCCTGAGCGTGCAGCCCACCACCTATTATAATGAGGGTGAGCAGCCGACCTACACCGTGACCGACGGCAACAACCTGAATATGCGCGGCGGCCCCGGCACCGACTATGACAAGATCGGTCAGGTGCCTGCCTCCACCGGCGTGACCGCGCTGGGCACCAATGAGGACGGCAGCTGGGTCGTTGTGAACTACAACGGCACCTACGGCTGGCTCAAGACGGAGTTCTTGAACGGGTAAAAGCTCTCTTGCCTCCCCTAGCAGGGGAGGTGGCCCCGCAGGGCCGGAAGGGTTGAACCTTGCGGCCATCCGAAATATTTAGAGCAATGGCAAGGCTCTCTCCCCCAGCCGCTGCGGCGGCACTGCTCCGCAGCCGGGCCCCTCTGTCGCTCCGCGACATCTCCCCACGCAGTGGGGAGTCACCCTCGCAGAGGGGGCCAAGGAGAAATGTATGTTCAACGCACTTTTCACCAAAACAGACGAACACGCAAGACTGGCGCAGGCGCTCGGGGGTCCGGGGGCTTGCGCCTTATTTGGCATACCGGGGTCGGGCCGGGCGATGGTCTATGCCGCGCTGGCGAAGGCCCTCGACAAACCGCTCTGCATCGTGACGCCCGGCGAGGCCGAGGCGACCCGGTTTGCGGGCGACCTGAACGCGCTGGGCGTGGCGGCGGCAGTGTTCCCTGCCCGCGACTATGTGCTGCGCCCCATCGAGGGCACGGGCCGCGAGTACGAATACCGCCGTCTGGCCGTGCTGGGCGACCTCGTCGGCGGGCGGCTGCAGGCCGTCTGCGTGCCCGACGAGGGCCTGACCCAATACACGACGCCGCGGGCGGATTTCTGCGCGAACACCCGCAGCCTGCGCCCCGGCGACACACTGCCCCGCGCCGAGCTGACCGCGCTTTTGTACGGCGCAGGCTATACGCGGCGCGACCAGGTGGACGGCCCGGGTCAGTTTTCGATCCGCGGCGACATTGCGGACATCTACGCGCCCGACATGAAGCAGCCCGCCCGCATGGAGTTTTGGGGCGACGAGATCGACACGATGCACACCTTCGATCTGGCGACCCAGCGCCGCGACGAGCCGATTGAAAAAATCTACGTCTCCCCCGCGCGGGAGATACTGTTCGGTCAGCCCGCCGACGCAGCGGAGAAGATCCGCTCCTATATCAAAAAGGCCCGCGGCAGGCGGCGCACTGCCTTAGAGACCTGCACCGCTGCGGACCTGGCACAGCTGGACGGCGGCGCGATGCCCGTCAACATGGACAAATATCTCACGCTGCGCTATCCCGAGCCTGCGACGATTTTAGACTACTTTGACGATCCGCTGCTGATCCTGGAGGAGCCGGCCTCCCTGCGGGAGGCGGAGCGCGCCACCGCGTTCCGCCGGGGCGAGGAGCTTTCCGCCCTGCTGGAGGACGGCGTGCTGGCGGCAGGGCTGGATAAGCTCTACGCCGAGAGCGGCTGGCTCTGGGCGCAGTGCGCCGCGCACCGCACGCTCTGCGCCGAGAACTTTGCCCGCAGCATGCCCGATGTGCCGCTGAAAACCATCGTCAACGCACCCGCCCACACGCTGCCCGCCTGGGGCGGCGAGGTCGCGGCGCTGCTGGAGGACATCCAACCGCTTTGCAGCGGCGGCACGGCGGTCACGGTCATGGCCGGCACGCCCCGTGCAGCGGCGGGTCTGGCCGCCGACCTGCGCACCAAAGGGCTGAACGTCACGACGGACGCGGCGGCGGAGCCGAGCGCCGGGTTGGTGCAGATCCTGCCGGGGCAGCTTTCCGCCGGGTGCAGCCTGCCGTTTGCGAAATACGCCGTGTTTACGGCCCGCGCCTTCGGCGTGAGCGGCGCACAGAAGAAGAAAAAGCGCAATAAGGACGCGCTGAACAGCCTGAGCGAAATCTCGGTGGGTGATCTGGTCGTCCACCAGAACCACGGCATCGGGCGGTACGCGGGCATCCAGCGGATGGCCGTGCAGGGCGTCACAAAGGACTATCTGCGCATCGAGTACGACAAAAAGGACGTGCTGTACGTGCCCGTCACCCAGCTGGACCTTTTGTCCCGCTACACTGCGCCGGGCGATAGCGACAACGTGAAGCTGAGCCGCCTGGGCGGCAGCGATTGGGCCAAGACCCGCAAGAAGGTCAAGGCTGCGACGGAGCAGATGGCGAAGGAGCTGATCGAGCTATACGCCCGCCGCAAGCAGGCGCACGGCTACGCCTTCCCCGCCGACGACACCTGGCAGGGTGATTTTGAACAGCGCTTTGCCTATGAGGAAACGCCCGACCAGCTGACCTGCGCGGCGGACATCAAGCACGATATGGAGGAGCCGTGGCCGATGGATCGGCTGCTCTGCGGTGACGTTGGCGTCGGCAAGACCGAGGTCGCACTGCGCGCCGCGTTCAAATGCGTGATGGGCGGCAAGCAGTGCGCGATCCTGGCCCCCACGACGATTCTGGCGTGGCAGCACTTCAACACCGCGCTGACCCGCATGGAGTCCTTCCCCATCCGCATCGGGCTTTTGTCCCGCTACCGCACCGCCAAGGAGCAGAAGGAGACGCTGCGCGGGCTGAAGGACGGCACCGTGGACATTGTAGTCGGCACGCACCGGCTGCTGTCCGGCGATGTGAAATTCAAGGACCTGGGCCTTGTCATCATCGACGAGGAGCAGCGGTTCGGCGTCAAGCACAAGGAAAAGCTCAAAGAGAACTTCATCGGCGTCGATATGCTGACGCTGTCGGCCACGCCGATCCCCCGCACGCTGAACATGGCGCTGTCGGGCATCCGCGATATGAGCACAATTGAGCAGCCGCCGTTTGAGCGCCAGCCGATTGAAACCTATGTGCTCGAGTACGACGAGGGCATCGTGTCCGAGGCCATCCGCAAGGAGCTGGCCCGCGGCGGGCAGGTATACTACCTGCACAACCGCGTGGACAACATTGAGGAATGCGCCGCGCGGGTGGGCAAGCTCGTGCCCGGGGCGCGTATCGGCATTGCCCACGGCAAGATGACCGAGGAGCAAATTTCGTCGGTGTGGCAGCAATTGTTGGACAACGAGATCGATATCCTTGTCTGCACCACCTTAATTGAGACCGGCGTGGACGTGCGCAACTGCAACACGCTGATCATTGAAAATGCGGACCGCATGGGATTGAGCCAGCTGTACCAGATCCGCGGGCGCGTGGGACGCAGCTCCCGCAAGGCGTATGCGTATTTCACCTTCACACGCGATAAGGTGCTGACCGAGATCGCGGCCAAGCGGCTTTCGGCCATCCGGGAGTTCACGTCGTTCGGGTCGGGCTTCCGCATTGCGATGCGCGACTTGCAGATCCGCGGTGCGGGCAGTCTTTTGGGCCACAGCCAGCACGGCCACATGGAGGCCGTCGGCTACGATTTGTACGTGAAGATGCTGGGTCAGGCCATTGCCGCGGCCCGCGGCGAGGCCCCCGCCCCCGACAAGAGCGACTGCCTGGTGGACATCACCGTGGACGCATTCCTGCCGGAGGAATATATCCCGGACGCTGCCGGGCGCATCGAGGCATACAAGCGCATTGCGGCCATCGAGACGACGAGCGACGCCGAGGACGTGCTCGACGAGCTGATCGACCGCTACGGCAGCCCGCCCAAGAGCGTGCAGGGGCTGGTGGACGTCTCCCTCGTGCGCGTGACCGCAGCCCGCGTCGGCATTGCGGAGATCGTCCAGCGCGGCGACCAGCTGATTTTGTATAGTGACATCGTCGGGCCAAAGCAGCTGGGCGAGGTCATGGAAAAGTTCCCGCATCGGGTGCTGTACAATGCACTGGGCCGACCCTATTTCAGCCTGCGCGTGCAGAAGGGCGAAAGCCCGCTGGTGCTGCTGCGGGATGTGGTGACCCTGCTGCCGGGCGCACAGAATCAGCCACAGACAAATCCATAAAAAATAAGCACCTGTTTGCTGCGGTAAAAAGCGGTAAACAGGTGCTTTGCTTTTGGGGTAAGACGCTGAAATTTCTTTGGTCCTTTCTTTATAAAGAAAGGACAGAGGTGGCCAAGTGCCGGGCAGCCGTAAAAGGGCAGAGTCCCTCAGGCGGCTTCGCCCGCGTCTAAAGCCTCCCCTCACAGGGGAGGTGGCCGGGCGCCAGCGATGGCCGGAGGGGCTTTGCCGGGCGTGCATTACACCGCCCGTTCCCCCCCCTTGCATCACTCAAACACGTTCTCCTCATCCTCCACCACTTCACCAACGTGGTTACCCTCGCTGTCCAGCCCGCGCTTGTCCAGCATGTAGTGCACAAATTCCCGCGCCAGGCCGTAGAAGGTCGCAAAGAGCGGCACACCGACAACCATGCCCACAAGACCGAACAGGTCGCCGCCGACCACGATGGAAAACAGGATCCACAAGGCAGAGATGCCGATGGACGAGCCCAGGATCTTCGGGCCGATGAAGTTGCCGTCCACCTGCTGGATGACCAGAATCAGCACGCCGAAGATGACCGCCTGGATCGGGTCAACCAACAGCAGAATGAAGATGCTGGGGATCGCGCCGATGAAGGGGCCAAATACCGGGATAATATTCGTGATGCCGATAAACACACTGATGAGCAGTGCAAAATCGAGCCGCAGGATCGCCATTGCCACAAACGTGATAACGCCGATGATGGCCGAGTCAATGATCTTGCCCACAAAGAAGCCCGTGAAATTCACGTTGGCATAATGGCAGATGCGCAGCGTGTTTTCCGCAGCCTTTTCCGGCAGGAAGGCATGCGCCAGCGTGCGCAGCTGATGGAGCAGATGCTCCTTGTCCGCCAGCATATAGATACTGGCCGCAATCGAGGTGAAGGTCGCCACAAAGTTCGATGCCACGCTGCCGATGCTGGCCACGATCTGCGGCATGGCGGCGCTGGCCATGTTGTAGATTTCCTTGACCATCGCCTCGGAATCGTCCAGCACTTTTGTGGCCGACGACAGGTCAACGCCGAAGCGCTCCTGAACCATGCCCAGCATATCCTGTACGCTCTGTATGTAGCTTGGGAAGTTCGTAAACAGCATGGCGATGCTGTCCACGATCTGCGGGATGACCAGCCATGCCAGCAGCACAAGCAGCAGAATTGCCACCAGATACGCCAGAAGGATCGCGAATCCGCGCGTCTTTTTCTTCTCTTTAAACAGCTTTGTGTAGAAGAACTTGACCATCGGGTCAAGCACATAGGCAATGACTATGCCGCCCGCAAACGGCGACACGATGCCGATAAACACACCGATTTTCCCCAGAAAGTACCCCAGATTGTTCAAAGCCAGATACAGCGCAATACAGGCCCCGACCACGCAGAACCAGTCCAGCATCGTTTCCGGCTTTTTGGTCCAGATATGTTCCTCTTTCAAATGCTCCGCTCCTTTTACATCATTTTACAAGAGTATTGTACGCTATGCACGCCTGTATTGCAAGGAATAACTTGTTAATTTTCTTGCGGCCCGCCTGGTAAATTCCGGCGCGGCTCACCGTTTTCATCCAGGCCGCGGGCCGTCAGCCCTGCCCCGACAGCCTGTTTGAGCAGCGCCGCCAGCACGGCCAGCGTCGGCACACCCAGCACCATGCCCGGGATGCCGAACCACGCCCCGCCCACCACGATGGCCAACAGCACGCCCAGCCCCGGCAGGCCGGTGGCCCCGCCCAGAATGCGCGGCGCAATAAAGTTGCCGTCCACCTGCTGGACCACAAAAATAATGATGGCAAATTCTGCCGCCTTCCAGGGCAATTCCAGCAGCAGGATGATGAGCCCCGGCACCGCACCGAGGAACGGCCCCAGCACCGGGACAATGTTTGTCACGCCGACCAGCACGGCCAGCAGCGGCGCGTATTCCAGCCCGAAGATCGACATCAGCGCAAATGTTTCCCCGCCCACGAGCAGAGCGTCCACCAGCTGCCCGCCGATGTAGCCGCTGAAAATTTTGTTGGCAAGACGGCAGATTTCCAGCACACTGCCCGCGGCACGCGGCGGCAGCGCCGCATGCAGACACGCCCGGGCCGCGCGGAGCAGCGCCTCCTTGCCGGAGAGCAGGTAGATGCTGGCGGCCAGTGCCACCACGGCGTTGCCCGCAGCCCCCGCCGCGCCGGAGACGAAATCCGCCGCCGCACGCGCCGCACTGCGGGACAAACCGCCGAACCAATTTTGCAGTGCCGTGCCCACCATCTGCACAAGCTGTTCCGCCGTGGCCGTATCGATGCCGAACGTATTTTGCACCCAGACCAGCAGGCCGCGGATGGTCTCCTCATACGCGCCGAGCCGCCCGGCAAAGGTCGTCACGCTCTGCACGAGCTGCGGGACGATGAGCGCCGCCAGCAGCGCCAGCGCACCGAAAAACAGCGCATAGCTGACGGCCATCGCCCCGCCGCGCCTGCCGCCAAAGAGCTTTTGCGCAAAAAAGCGCGTTGGTATGTCCAGTACATAGGCCAGCAGCAGCCCCCAGCCAAACGGTGCCAGCAGCCCGAGAAACGCTCCGGCCCCGCGCAGCACGCCCGGCAGCCAGTCTGCCGCGGCAAACACCGCCGCGACGCCCGCCGCCAGCAGCAGCCAGTCCTTCATCGTGTGGGGTGTGCGGTCAAAACAATTTTTCATTGTCGCTCCTCCTGTTTTGTGGTACACTGTTTACAGCGCATACTTTGTTTATCTTACTTGCTTCTGTTATACCACTTTTTTTCAAAAGGTAAAGAGCCGTATGATTGGAATCACAATAATTTACGGAAAACCGATGTTTTCCGTGAAAATTCTCGTCAGTGCCCGCCTGCCGGGCGCGTCGGTGCTGTAGGGGGCGGCGTCCCCGACGCCCCGCGGAGGGGGCAAGACCCCTCCCTGCAAAGCCGCTCGAAGGAGGGCTGCAATCCTTTGCACTTTTCCTACAGTTTTGTAAAATTTCTTCGGCAATCTTGACAGAATACCGTCATAATGTTACAGTGGTCACAAAGCCGCTTTCTGTCCCTGAAAGGAGATTTACATGTGGTTTGATACGATTTTATGGCTGGTTGCCGTCGTGGCGTTCATCATGGTCGAGGCCGCCACAACGGCGCTTGTCTCGGTCTGGTTTGCGGTGGGCGCTGCCGCGGCCATGCTGGTCAGCTTTTTTGATGTCGGCTTTGGCTGGCAGATGCTTGTTTTTGCCGTTGTATCGGCCATTACACTCGGCCTGATGCTGCCCCGGCTCATCAGTCGGCGCGGCGCGCACCGTGCCCCTGTCACGAACGGCTCGCCGCTGACCATCGGCAAGCAGGGCGTTGTACTTGTGGACATTGAGCCCGGCCTTCCGGGCCGGGTCCGCGTGGACGGCCTGGACTGGCAGGCCCGCGCCGAGGTCACACTCCCGCAGGGCACCCGCTGCAAGGTCGTGGCCGTGGACGGTGCGATCCTTATTGTCGCTCCCGTGACCGCTGACGCGGCTGCGGTTTAAATCACAAAGGAAAAAGGAGGACCCCCAAATGCTGTTAGTCTTTGCCATCCTGCTCATCATTATTCTGGTAGTTTTGGTGCGCTGCATCGTTATTGTGCCGCAGTCCAACGCCTATGTCACCGAGTGGCTCGGCGTCTACAAGGATACCTGGGGCGCGGGCCTGCACATCCGTACGCCGTTTGTCGAGCGCATCTCCCGCAAGGTCTCGCTGAAGGAGGAGGCCGCCGACTTCCCGCCGCAGCCCGTCATCACCCGCGACAACGTCACGATGATGATCGACACCGTCGTTTTCTTTCAGGTGTTTGACGCCAAGATGTACGCCTACGGCGTGAACCGCCCGATCCAGGCCATCGAGAACCTGTCCGCCACGACGCTGCGTGACATCATCGGCTCGATGACGCTCGACGAGACCCTGACGAGCCGCGACCTCATCAACACGAAGATCACCGCCAGCCTTGACGAGGCCACGGACCGCTGGGGCATCAAGGTCAACCGCGTCGAGCTGAAAAACATCGAGCCGCCGGTGGAGATCCGCCAGGCCATGGAGAAACAGATGAAGGCGGACCGCGAGAAGCGCGCCTCCATCCTGCTGGCCGAGGGCGAAAAGCAGGCTGCCATCACCCGCGCCGAGGGCGAGAAGGAGTCCGCCATCCTGCGTGCCGAGGCCGTGAAGCAGCAGCGCATCCGCGAGGCCGAGGGCGAAGCCGAAGCCCTGCTGACCGTCCAGAAGGCACAGGCCGATGCCATCCGCATGATCAACGAGGCGAACCCCAACCACAACTATCTGGCCCTGCGCAGCATGGAGGCCATGGAGAAGGTCGCTGACGGCAAGGCCACCAAGCTGATCGTGCCCAGCGACATGCAGAATCTCGCCGCAACCGTGTCCGCGATCAAGGAGATTTCCGGCGAAGTGACCGAATAAAATTTTACATTCTGTTTTCCCTGCCCGCGGTGTTCTGCCGCGGGCAGTTTTTGTGGGGACGAACGCTGGCGGCAAGGCGCGAAAGCCCCTCCCACACTGCTCCTTTCCCGCAATTTTTTCTTGCGTTTTCCACAAAATCAGGTTATAATATAAGCAGAATAGTATGCCTTTTTGCGCATACTACATAAAATATTGTGAGGTGTATCAGTATGAAGGAACCTATGGTCATCACTATGGCGCGTGAGTACGCATCCGGCGGCAGCGAGATCGCACAGGCTGTTGCCGACAAGCTGGGTATTCCCCTATATAATAAGGAGCTGATCACCCTTGCCGCCAAAAAGAGCGGTCTGACCGAGGAGGCCATTGCCGCCAGCGAGAACCAGCGCAGCGGCAGCCTGATCTACAGCCTGTACATGATGGGCAACACGATGCCCCTGGCTGACCAGGTCTACATTTTGCAGAGCAACGTCATCAAGGAGCTGGCCGCCGAGGGCCCCTGCGTCATTCTGGGCCGCTGCGGTGACTACGTCCTGCGTGAGCGCCCCAACGTGCTGCGCACCTTCGTCTACGCGCCGCTGGAGACCCGCATCCAGTTTGCCAAGAGCCGCCCCGACGCCAAGGACATGCCGGACCGCCTGTGGGAGACCCAGCTGGCCAAGCATGACCGCGCCCGCGCAAGCTACTACAACTATTACACCGAGAACCGCTGGGGCGAGGCCAAGAACTACGATCTGTGCCTGAATGCGACCCTGGGCCGCGAGGCCTGCGCCGACCTGATCGTGGCCGCCGCCAGGGCTATGCAGGAAGCCGACAAGTAAAAAGGAGCCTTTCACTATGCTGCGCTATGTCAAAAACGGAATGCTGCTGTTGAGCGTCGCGTATATCGTCATCGGTATGCTGCTGCTCATCATGCCCGAGACCAGTCTGCTCTGGATCTGCAACATTTTTGGTGTTGTGGTGCTTGTCACCGGCATTGTCTGCCTGATTCAGTATGCCCGCATCCGCGGCACCGGCTTTACCGCGCCGTTCATGCTGGTGGGCGGCGTCATCACGGCGGGGCTGGGCATCTTCACGCTGGCAAAGCCGCAGGTAGTGACCAGCTTTCTGCCCATTGTGTTCGGCATCTTCATCGTCGTTGACGGCCTGAGCCGCATCGGTACCGCCATTGACCTTGCCAAACGCAAGGGGCAGAAATGGTGGTTGCTGCTGCTGTTCAGCATCGTATCCGTTGCCTTGGGCGTACTGCTGGTGCTGCACCCGTTTGATGCGGCGGTCAGTGTCGTCATGCTCTGCGGCATCCTGCTGATCGCCGAAGGTGCGCTGAATTTAGGCTGCATTCTCTACGCCGCCATGGAGCTGCGCACACTGGATCGCATGGCCTCTGCCGCCGCCAATGCGGCCTTGGGTGCCATCGGCGACGCCCTGGACGAGGCCGAAGCCGCCGAGCGCGATGTCGGCAGCGACGGCCCTGTGGTGTACGACGCCGAGAGCAAGGATGTGTCGGAGGACGGTGAATAACCGTTCCGTGACACCGTAGGGGCGCATTCTATATGCGCCCGCAGCGCCGTGCCATCAGCAAACGGGCACGGGCGGATATAGAATCCGCCCCTACAAGCTCCGTTTGTCCTTATTTTGTTTCCCGCGCGAAGGATCGCGAGTTATTTTTAAAGGAGAGAGCCCCTATCCATGTATGACCTTATCATCGTAGGCGCCGGCCCTGCCGGCATTTTCACCGCGCTGGAGCTGCTGCGCAAGAGCAGCACCCCCCACAAAATTCTGCTCGTCGAAAAGGGCAAGCCTGTGGAAAAGCGCCACTGCCCCAAGGATAAAACCGGCGTCTGCGTAAACTGCAAGCCGACCTGTGCCATCACCACCGGCTTTTCCGGCGCGGGCGCATTCTCGGACGGCAAGCTGTCCCTGTCCTATCAGGTCGGCGGCGAGCTGCCCGACCTGATCGGCGAGGATTTCGCGCAGGAGCTTATTGACTACACCGATAAAATTTACCTCGAGTTTGGCGCCGACCCGAAGGTCGAGGGCATCTACGAGGGTCCCGACATCAAGGACATCCGCAAGCGCGCCATTCAGGCGGGTCTGCAGCTCGTTGACTGCCCCATCCGCCATCTGGGTACCGAGAAGGCCCAGCAGCTCTACCTGAACATCCAGAACTATCTGGCCGACGCCGGTGTTGAGATGCTGTTCAGTACCGAGTGCGAGAACATCATCCTCGAGGATTCCGTCTGCAAGGGCGTCCGCCTGCGCGAGAAGGACGGCGTCCGCGACGTCTACGCCAAGCAGGTCGTTATTGCCACGGGCCGCCGCGGTGCGGACTGGCTGGAAAAGATCTGCGCCGAGCACAACATTGCCCACAAGCCCGGCACCGTTGACATCGGCGTCCGTGTTGAGTGCCGCAACGAGATCATGGAGAAGATCAACAAGGTCCTGTATGAGGGCAAGCTGATCGGCTACCCGGCCCCGTGGCGCAACAAGGTGCGCACCTTCTGCCAGAACCCCGGCGGCTTCGTTGCGCAGGAGAACTACGACAACGATCTGGCCGTCGTCAACGGCCACAGCTTCAAGGAGAAAAAGAGCAACAACACGAACCTGGCCATTCTGGTCAGCCACAACTTCACCGAGCCGTTCAACCAGCCCATCGCCTACGCGCAAAAGGTCGGTGAGCTGACGAACATGCTGGGCGCGGGCCACATTCTGGTGCAGCGCTACGGCGATATTCTGGACGGCAAGCGCACCTGGGCCAACGAGCTGGCCCGCACGAACGTCCGCCCGACGCTGAAGGACGCCGTGGCCGGTGACATCACCGCCGCCATGCCCTACCGCGCCATGGTCAACATCATCGAGTTCATCAAGATGATGGACGAGGTCGTGCCCGGCTTTGCCAGCCCCGAAACGCTGCTGTACAGCCCTGAGCTGAAGTTCTACTCCAACAAGGTCAAGATGGACACCGATCTGGAGACGAACATCGCGGGTCTGCACTGCCTGGGCGATTCCTCCGGCTGGACCCGCGGCCTGATGATGGCCTCCGTCATGGGCGTCCTGATGGGCCGCAAGCTGATGGAGAAGCACGGCTTTTAAGGGTACGAGGAGTACGGGTGTTCTTTTCTTAGAAGAAAAGAACCAAAAGAATTTTAAACAAACGCATGGGGAGAGTGCCGGAAGCGGTGCTCTCCCCTTTTTTGCAGGCGGCGAGTGGCGGCGGCATGAGGGCATGCCGCCCTACGCACTCACTTTATGTCATTCGTAGGGCGGGATGCCCCCATCCCGCCGCGGGCAGGCATCCACTTTACTGCCAGCCTGTAGGGGGCGGCGTCCCCGACGCCCCGCGCCCACTTCCCGCAAAAAAATTTCAAAAATCTCCAAAACACCCGCTCCGTGTGACAACTTTGCAACATCCGGGGTGTAGGATAGGGGCAAACCAGGCACAGAAAGGAGCTTTAAGGATGAAAAAAGTAGCTTTATTATTGGCGGCAGCCATGCTGGCGCTGGCCGGATGCGCGTCTGCGGGCGATACCGCGGCGGCTTCGGAGGCCGCACCGGCTGAGAGTACGGCGGAGAGCGCCGCGGCGGAGGACAGCACAGAAGCGGCGCTGCCGGGTGAGCCGCACCCCCTCTCGGCCTATAGCGCCTGCGCAGTCAGCGGCAGCAGCGTCTATACGGCGGTCTCCCACTTTTCAAGCAGCGAGGATAGTCTCGGCAATTTTGATCACAGCACCGTCTACAAAACCGACCTTACCACCGGGCAGACCTATGAGATGTACCGCACGGGCTCCCAGCTTACGTCCGCGCCGCTGATCATAGACGACACGCTGTATTTCATCTGCTACGACGGCGGCATGCTGGCCCTGCCGACGACGGGCGGTGAGGCGCGCGTGCTGCCGTTCTCCTACGACGACTGGATGCCTGTTTTTTACGCAGGTCACTACCTCTACTGCCGGAGCGTCAGCGCCGCGCCGTTCTGCCGTACCGACGGTATGCGGTTTAACTTGGAAAACGGGGAGACCGCGCCGTGGAATATCCCGGTGGAGACAATGTACATTCCCGATGTCGTCGGGGACGCGCTGCTGCTCTGCCGCGTTGTCTCGGATTATCCGGTGCCCTACCCGGACGACGACGAGATGTCCCAGGCGCTTTTGCAGAACACCACGCTGGAATACACCCTGGCCGACCCCGCGACGGGCGCGGTGCGGCAGACCTGCTTTACCCTCCCCTATGACATACCGCAGCCGGGGAGCCTTACAATCTACACCTACCTTGGCAAGTGCGGCAGTGACTTCTATTTCCGCGCAGACCAGTGCGACGATGAGTACGCTTTTGTTTCCCAGTCCGTGCTGCGCATCGGCACGGACGGCACCCGGACCGACCTTGGCATTACCAAAACGCCGGATTACATAGATTACTCTGCGGTTTTGCAGGGCGATGAGGTGCGCTGGCTTCTGACCCGCGGCACCGACGGCATCTATCTGATTTACGACACGCAAGGCCATGAGATTGGCCGCAACGAGCGGCCCGCCGGGCTGGAGGCCTTCTTCCCGCTTTGTATGCTGGACGACGGACGCCTGCTGATGGTCGTCGGCTACGACTGGGAGCACGACAGCGCGGCCCGGTACGCCGTGATGGACGCCGACGAATTTCTGAACGGCGGGTCGGCATACCGCGAGATGACGTTTGCGGAGTGAACGGGCCGACCCTACAGGGAACGGCACGGTGGGCCGTGCCCGCTGCCGCAGAGTTTTTCAATCACCGGAAAGGATGTGTACCCATGAAAACGAATAAGCTCATTCCCCTCATCCTCACCGCGGCGCTGGCGCTGTCCGCCTGTGCGTCGGCGGCGGATTCCGCAACCACAGCCGCGCCCGCGGAGACTGCCGCCGCCACACCGGAACCGACGGCGGCACCTGAACCGGTGGGGGAGCTGCACGCCCTTGCCGAAACTGGGCAGAACAAATTCGGCAATGTGATTTGTCAGACCCGTCCCGCCCTTGACGATGAGGGCAACTTTACTGGAACCGTCATTTACAAAACAGACCCTGACGCCAGACAGACAACCGCGCTCTACCAATACAACGATAACACGTATAGTCCGTTATGCCAATTTCTGGCAAACGACACGCTGTACGTCGTCATGTACCGCGATGACAGCGACACCAAGCTGCTTGCCGTGCCGTTGGATGGCGGCGAGGTTTGGGAAATTCCGCTTGGCCCCAACACATGGAGTGCAAAACTGTACGATGACCGCTATGTCTACTGTATGTCTTACAGCCAAGCGCCGACCTCTCCCACCTGTGGGATGCGCCTTGACCTGAAAACCGGGGCAAGCGAGAAATGGGACATTCCCATCGAAACCTACGATGTACTCGGCGTGGCCGACGGCGGCATTGTCACAAGCCGCATCGTTTCGGACTATCCTATCCCACTCCCGTCCGATTCCGAAATGCTCAGTGCCATCCTGCAAAATTCTACCTATGAGTTCGACCTGACGGACCCTGCCACGGGGCGGCCTATCCAAAAGATTTTTGAGTATCCCTGCGACGGCACACCCGAGGGGGACGGCTATATCACCTACACCTACGCGGGCAAAAACGGAAGCGATTTCTATTTTATCGCCGACCACATGACACCGTCTTACTGGACCGGCTCCTCCGTCCTTTGCATCCACAGTGACGGCACGCAGGAAGATTTGGGCATTATGACGGCGCAAAAGTTTATTCGCCCGATGCACCAAAACGAAGCGCTGCGGTGGTTTATGGTTCCGAACGACGACACTCCCCGCACTTACACGTTCTACGACTTACAGGGCAATGAAATCGGACACAACGCCGCCCCCGCGGGCGTTGACGTGGCCCTTATTATGGAATATCTTTTGGACGACGGCCGCGTTGTGCTGACCCTCGGGGGCGATCCCGCGCATAATTATGCTGCCAATTACGCCACCATCCCCGCCGACGCATTTTTGAACGGGAGTACGGAGTATACGGAGATGGAGTTTGTGGGGTGAGTGTCATTGCCCGGGCGGTTTTTACTGGCCGGAAGCGGGCACGGGTCGTCGGGGACGCCGACCCCTACGGGTGACCCGCAAGGTGGATGTCTGCCTGGCGGCGGGGTGAGGGCACCCCGCCCTACAGGGAACGGCATGGTAACCGTAGGGGCCGATGCCCGCATCGTTTTCGCCGCCGCAAAGCGCACAGGCTGTAGGGCGGCATGCCCTCATGCCGCCGTGGCCGTTTGCGTCAGAGTAAAACAGAAAATCTCCCGGCAGTGTGCTTTCAACACTGCCGGGAGATTTTGTTTAAAACTTTAGGACATGAACCGATCCTTCAGGTTCTTGAAGAAGCTCTTGCGCTTCTCGTAGTTCTCGTCCTTCAGGCTGTCCTCAAAGGCCTTCAGGGCTTCGCGCTGGGTGCGGTTCAGCTTCTTGGGGATCTCCACGTCCACAATGACGTACTGGTCACCGCGTCCGCGCCCGTTCAGGTACTGGATGCCCTGGCCGCGCAGGCGGAACTTCGTGCCGCTCTGGGTGCCCTCGGGGATCTTCTGGGCGACCTTGCCGTCCACGGTGGGGACCTCAATTTCAGCGCCCAGCACAGCCTGGGAGTAGGTAATGGGCACGCGGACGTACACATCGTAGCCGTCGCGCTCAAACACGGCGTCGGGCTTGACCGTCACATGGACGATCACGTCGCCCGCGGGGCCGCCGTTCGTACCGGCGTCGCCCTGGCCGCGCAGCGCAATGTTCTGGTCGTCGTCGATACCCGCGGGGATCTTGACCTCCAGCGTCTTGCGGGCACTGGTCTTGCCGGTGCCGCGGCAGGTCTTGCAGGGGTTCTTGATGATGGTGCCGCGTCCGCCGCAGTGCGGGCAGGGCTGCTGGCTCTGCATCACACCAAACGGCGTGCGCTGCTGGGTCACGACATAGCCGCGGCCACCGCACTCGGTACAGGTCTCAGGGCTGGAGCCGGGCGCACAGCCGTTGCCGCCGCAGTCCGGGCAGGTCTGCTGACGGTTCAGCGTGACCTTTTTGGCGCAGCCGTGGGCGGCCTCCTCAAAGGTCAGGATCACATTAGCCTGAATGTCATGGCCCTTGCGCGGCGCATTGGGGTTGGAGCGGGTCGAGCCGCCGAAGCCGCCAAAGCCGCCGCCGAAAATATCGCCGAAGATGTCGCCCAGATCGACGCCGCCGGTGCCGCCGAAGCCGCCAAAGCCGCCACCGTAGCCGCCGCCGGGCTGGCCGGCCCCATAGTTGGGATCGACCCCAGCGAATCCGAACTGGTCATAGCGCTTGCGCTTGTTCGGGTCGGAAAGAACATCGTTGGCCTCATTGACCTCCTTGAACTTTTCCTCGGCGTCCTTGTCGCCGGGGTTCAGGTCGGGGTGGTACTTTTTGGCCAGCTTGCGGTAGGCGCTTTTGATCTCGGCATCGGTGGCGTTTTTGCCGATCCCCAGCACCTCGTAGTAATCACGTTTTTCTGCCATAGAATCTATCCCCTCTATTTATGGGTTTTGAAAAGGCTTCCCTTTGCGGGGAAGCTGTCCGCGGAGCGGACTGATGAGGTGAGACCTGCCGGATATTGCCCGCAAACAGGTAATCCCGGCAGCTTGGCCCTCATCCGGCCTTGCTTCGCACGGCCACCTTCCCCCGCGGGGGGAAGGCTTTATTTTAACTTTCTCTATAACCCCCAAGGGCCGCCGCCGGGTTTGCCCAGCGGCGGCCTTATTATGGGTTTGTTACAGCTTAGACCTCGTGGAAGTCGGCGTCAACGGCGCCGTCGTCCTTCGGCTGCGCACCGGCATCGGGGCCGGGCTGTGCACCGGGCTGCTGGCCCTGTGCCTGGGCGGCCTGCTGGTAGACCTTCTCGCTGATGGCGTAGAAGGCCTTCTGCAGGTCATCCTGCTTTGCCTTGATGTCATCAACGCTGCCGGACTTCAGGGCTTCCTTCAGGGCAGACAGCTTGGTCTCGACCTCGCTCTTTTCCTCGGCGGAAACCTTGTCGCCGAACTCGCCCAGCGCCTTCTCGGTCTGGAACACCATCTGGTCGGCGTTGTTGCGCACATCGACTTCCTCGCGGCGCTTCTTATCCTCGGCGGCATACTGCTCGGCGTCCTTGACAGCCTTGTCGATGTCGTCCTTGCTCATGTTGGTGGAAGCAGTGATCGTGATGCTCTGCTCCTTGCCGGTGCCCAGGTCCTTCGCGCTGACGTGAACGATACCGTTGGCATCAATATCGAAGGTGACTTCGATCTGCGGCACGCCGCGGGGAGCCGGAGCGATGCCGTCCAGATGGAAGGTTCCGAGGCTCTTGTTGTCGCGGGCAAACTCACGCTCGCCCTGCAGGACGTTGACCTCAACGCTGGGTTGGTTATCAGCCGCAGTGGAGAAGATCTGGCTCTTCTTGGTGGGGATGGTGGTGTTGCGGTCAATGATCTTGGTGCAGACGCCGCCCAGAGTCTCAATGCCCAGGCTCAGCGGGGTAACGTCGAGCAGCAGCAGACCCTTGACGTCGCCCTGCAGAACGCCGCCCTGGATGGCAGCGCCGACAGCAACGCACTCATCGGGGTTGATGCCCTTGAACGGCTCGCAGCCCAGTTCCTTCTTGACAGCGTCGTAGACGGCGGGGATACGGGTGGAGCCGCCGACCATCAGGACCTTAGCCAGGTCGGAAGCCTTCAGGCCGGCATCGGCCAGAGCCTTGCGGACGGGGGTCATGGTGCGCTCGACCAGATCAGCGGTCAGCTCATTGAACTTAGCGCGGGTCAGCGTCATATCCAAATGCTTGGGGCCGTTGGCATCCGCGGTGATGAAGGGCAGGTTGATGTTGGTCGTGGTCGCGCTGGACAGCTCGATCTTGGCCTTCTCGGCAGCCTCCTTCAGGCGCTGGGCAGCCATCTTGTCCTTGCGCAGGTCGATGTTGTTCTCGCGCTGGAAGTCCTCGGCCATCCAGTCGATGATGCGCTGGTCGAAGTCATCGCCGCCCAGGTGGGTATCACCATTGGTAGCCAGAACTTCGGTAACGCCGTCGCCCATCTCGATGATGGAGACATCAAACGTACCGCCGCCGAGGTCGTAGACCATGATCTTCTGGTCGGCTTCCTTATCGATGCCGTAAGCCAGAGAAGCAGCCGTAGGCTCGTTGATGATACGCTTGACGTTCAGACCGGCGATGGTACCGGCGTTCTTGGTGGCCTGACGCTGGCTGTCGTTGAAGTAGGCGGGGACGGTGATGACGGCCTCGGTGACAGGCTCGCCCAGATAAGCCTCGGCGTCAGCCTTCAGCTTGGAGAGGATCATAGCGCTGATCTCCTCGGGGGTGTAGTCCTTGCCGCCGGCATGGACCTTTTCAGCCGTGCCCATCTTACGCTTGATGGAAGAAATCGTGTTCTCGGGGTTGGTGATGGCCTGGCGCTTTGCGACCTGGCCGACCAGACGCTCGCCGGTCTTGGTGAAGCCGACGACAGACGGGGTGGTGCGGGCGCCTTCGGCGTTCGCGATGACGACGGGCTCGCCGCCTTCCATAACGGCGACGCAGCTGTTGGTAGTACCCAAGTCAATACCGATGATCTTGCTCATAAATAAAACTCCCTTCAAATTTGCTTTGAATGCAGTGAATGTCAATTTATATGGAAACGAATCGTTTGATTCGGTCCGACGTTATTCTGCGACGACGACCATCGCGTGGCGGATGATCTTGTCACCGATCTTGTAGCCCTTCTGGAAAACCTGCACGACGCTGCCGCTCTCCTGCCCTTCGGCGGCGGGGACCTGCTGGACGGCGTTCATGAAGTTGGGGTCAAACGGCTGGTTCAACGCCTCGATCTCGGTGATGTGCAGCGTTTCCAGAGCCTTGGCGGCCTTGTCCAGCGTCATCGTGACGCCCTTCTTGTAGTTCTCGTCCGCGCAGGCGGCGTTGGCGGCCATGTCCAGCGTGTCCAGGATGCCCAGGATCTGGGTCACGGCGTGGGACACACCGTCGTTGAACTTCTGGTCAGCCTCGCGCTGGGAGCGCTTGCGGTAGTTGTCATACTCGGCAGCGGTGCGGAGCAGCTGGTTCTTGAGGTCGGCGTTTTTCTTTTCCTCCGCCTCCAGCTTGGCCTGCAGGGCCGCGGTCTCGTGGTGGTGATGCTTGCAGTCGTGCTTGCCCTCGTGCTTTTCCTCGGCCTGAGGGGCCTCTTTTTCAGGGGCCTCCTGTGCGGGGGTCTCGGGCTTTTCAGCAGCCGCTTCCGTCTCCGGGGCGGTCTGTTTCTTTTCTTCTTGGCTCATTGCGGGTCTCTCCTTCTTCGTTTATTGGCCCTGCCCGGCCATGCTCTGCCCCATTCTGGCGGCAAAGTAGTCCAGGATCGGCAGCAGCCGCTCGTACTCCATGCGGGTGGAGCCGATCAGTGCGACGGAGCCTGTCAGCCCGCCGCCGGCTAAGTACCGCTTGCTGACGATGCAGGCACCCGGCATCGCAGGGTCAAGGTCGCAGCCCAGCGTTGCGGTGATCTTGTTGCCTTCGGGGCGGATGAGCTCCGTCGCGGCCTCATTGTCGGAGAAGATCTCCAACAGCGTGCCGAGGTTCTGGCGGACGTCCGCCATCTTTGCCAGATACTGCGCGCCCTCCAGACAGGCCTGCGGGCCGGTGGTGACGAGCGCCTGCGCCGCCATGATGACGGGGGCCAGCCGCTGCCCTGCGGCCAGCACCATGCTGGCCATGAGCATCGGGCTTAAATCCTGCGGGGCGACGAAAGTCAGCCCGCGGTTGAGCAGCTGTGCCAGGTTGGCGGCATCGTCCCGGGTCAGACCGGTGTCAACGCGGGCCACGCGGGTCCGCACGCCGCCTGCGCTGGTCACGGCCAGCACTGCGGCGCTGTAGCGGCCCACCTGCACGACCTCAAAATGGGCAATGCAGAGATCCGGTGCCTGCGGTGTGGTAGCGGCAGCCGCGCAGCCTGTCATATCGGCCAGGCAGCGGGTCGCGGCGGGCACGAGCTTTTCCGGCTCGGCATCCATGGCGGCGAACAAATCGTCAATGCGGCAGCGGTCCTTCTCCGGCAGGGTGCCGGACTTTGGCGCGTCGATCAGATGATCGAGGTAGTAGCGGTAGCCCTGGGCGCTGGGCACGCGGCCCGCGCTGGTGTGGGGCTGTTCCAGCAGACCCAGCTTGGTCAGGGCAGCCATCTCATTGCGCAGCGTCGCGCTGGACAGTGCCATGTCAAAGTAGTTTGCCAAAAGACCCGAGCCGACAGGCTCACCGTCGTTGGCATACAGGGCAACAATAGCTTCCAGTATACGCTGCTTGCGCGCATCCATGGCCATGCTGCTCATCTCCTTTGGTTTGCTTTTGTTGGTTTGTTTAGCACTCTTTATCTCCGAGTGCTAAGTTTATTATATCCCCGTTTTGCAAACTGTCAAGGGTTTTTCCGAATTTTTTGTAAGTTTAACAGTTTCGTCACAATCGGATTGGGCAGTTTCCCTATTATTATATATGTAGGGGCCGGGCATGCCCGGCTTCTACGCTGCTATGCTTTTCACTCCTCCATCCACCGCGCCAGAAACTCTGCGGCGGTGGCGGCGGCGCGGACGGTCTCGGCGTTGGGCGCGGCCTCGCGCAGGGTGCCGTGCAGCAGCACGCCGCCTTCGATGTCACCGTGTACCAGGATCGGCGCGGCGCACAGCAGGTACCGGCTGCCCAGCGGCTCCCGCTCCGCGGCGGACGCCGGGGCCGTGTAGAGCTTGCGCCGGGTCAGCAGCGGCTCGATCTCGGGCGGGAGCGGTGCGCCGAGCAGCTCGCCCTTGCCCGCTCCGGCGGCGGCGACGATATGCTCCCGGTCACAGACGGCCACGGCGCAGCGCAGCCGCCGGGCCAGCACGTCCGCATAGACGGCGGCAGGCTCGCCAAGCTCGGCCAGCGGCGAATACTTTTTAAATATGACCCCGCCGTTTCCGTCCGTATAAATTTCGAGTGAATCTCCGGTGCGGATGCGCTGCGTTTTCCGAATCTCCTTCGGGATGACCACCCGGCCCAATTCGTCGATACGGCGCACGATTCCGGTTTCTCTCATACAAAATCCCCCCTGGTTTTTTCTGGTAGTATCTGCGGGGGTGCCTATAAATATGTAAGGAGTTTGGTTATGGAACTATTGCAGACAACGCTTTGCTATCTCGAAAAGGACGGTGCGTACCTGATGCTGCACCGCGTCAAAAAGAAAAACGACGTCAACCACGACAAGTGGGTCGGCGTCGGCGGCAAGTTTGAACCGGGTGAGGACGCGCCGGCCTGCGCCCTGCGCGAGGTGCGCGAGGAGACCGGCCTGACGATGCACGCGCCGGTTTACCGCGGCATCGTGGATTTTTTCTGCGACCCATGGCCCGCCGAGCGGATGCACCTGTACACCTGCACGGATTTTTCCGGCGTGATGACCGACTGCGACGAGGGGTGCTTAGAGTGGGTGGACAAGGCCGCCGTGCAGGATCTTCCGATCTGGCAGGGGGACAAGATATTTTTCAAGCTGCTGGCGGAGGACGCACCGTTTTTCCATTTAGAGCTGACCTATGACGGGGATGTGCTGGTAAAGGCGGTGCTGGATGGGGTAAGCTTGGCGCTGTGATAAGCGGGCAGCGGCGGCATGAGGGCATGCCGCCCTACAGGCAGATGGTATACCTGCTACTATGGCAAACGGCCCCGCGGGTCGTCGGGGACGCCGACCCCTACAACTCCCGGTAGGGGCCGGGCATGCCCGGCCCCTACCGTGCGGCAAAAAAAGAGCGTGTGCTTTTCTGTGCACACGCTCTTTTCTTATGTCTCAATACGTCGTGATCGTCGTCCCAACGAAATAATGCGTCAGAATATCCTGATAGCCCCAGCCGTTGCGGGCGTAGCCGATGGCACCCCACTGGCTCATGCCGCAGCCGTGGCCGTAGCCGTAGACATCAAAGATAAAGCAGTCCAGATCGGCGTTGTAGCTGACCGTGAAGCACTGGCTGCGCAGGCTGCGCCCGTCAACGCTCTGGCGGGCCAGCAGATTTTCGCGGAACCAGCGCCCGCTGACGGTGCCGACGCCCGCGTCCGGGCCGACCTGGATCTTGGCGACCCAGCCGTACTGGTTGGCGGACTGGATCGTGAACCAGCTGTTGGGGTCCACGCCGGACAGGTCAATGTCCATCACATCGCGGATGCGGTCCTGCAGTGTCTGGCGGGAGAAGCGGGCCGTGCCGCTGGAATTGCCGTTCGTGTTCCAGTGGCTGGACACGCTCTGGTCATACGGGCTGTCCACGGCCTGCAGCCAGGCGCGGTCATTGCCCCAGACCTCGGCAGCGGAGGCCGTGCCGGTGCTGGCCGACGCAAAGTACGGCGTGAAGCAGACCTGTCCGTTGTAGGTAACCAGCACATGGGCGACCTCCTGCGCGGCGGCCAGCGCGGCAGCGCCCGGCTCGGCACCCAGCACCGACGGGTAGCCCGACTGGCTGATGATCCAGCAGTGGGTCGCCACGCACTGAGCCTTGTAGGCTTCGGCGGGTGCGTTGGGGCCCAGCTCGTTCTGGGCCACCATGGCCAGGCACTGCACCAGATCCATCGTCTGGGCCGTGCCGTTCATCGTCACGTTGATGGTCTCCCCTGTGCCGCTGTTGTCGGGCTGAGGAGCCTCGGTGGGGGCGGCTGTCGGCTCGGTCGTCGTCTCACCGGCGGCGGAATCCGCCGGAGGCTCGGTGGGCGCAGACGTGGCCGTCGGTTCCGGCGTGGCGCTGGTCTTGATCTGATCCACCGTCACGGTCTGCTCGGGCAGACTGCCCTCGGCGCCCTTGTTCAGGTCGGCCTCCGCGGCGGAGGTCGAGCCGGCCACGTCGGTCAGGCCCGCCAGCAGCTTGTCGGTGCTGGCCAGCAGGCTGTCCGTGATGGCCTGCAGGTCGTCCGCGCGCTGTGCCAGGTCCTCGATTGAATATATATCATGATGTGGTGGTGGTGAAATAAGCGCAAC
>ERZ773149.869-NODE-869-length-27235-cov-3.760265_pt1 | contig 27235 bp, 17 predicted proteins | sample MGYA00511081_ERZ773149 | MGnify/ENA primary metagenome ERZ773149 (study PRJEB29015, sample SAMEA2737846) | human gut metagenome | biome: human gut; feature: human-associated habitat; material: faeces | place: China | collected 2012 ...
CTGGCGGCCGCCATTGTGTTTCGGATCGCTTGCTTCTCGCTATCCCACATCATGATGACGTTTCGCAGACCATCTGCCTTTAACGACAGAAACGCCCCCAACTGGTCTTCTGCGTCTACAGTCGTGTTTCCGGACAGATGCATCCCGAACGTGCCAATGGGCTCTACATAGTCCCGGAGTGTTTCCTCGTCGAATATGGCGCGCTTAACCCCCATGACATCGAAAGCCCCCTCACAGACGACGACTGTTTGCTTACCAACTGCGTTATGTCCATTGTAGAGAAACCTCCCGGATGCCGGCAGCTGCATAGGGAAGAGATATCGGCGTTCTGCTGCGCCGGTGACGTCACGCCCCTGGAATGTCTTCATCACCCCATTCAGATCGTAAATCGGTATCAGGATGCGCATATCGAATGCCTGCCCTTTAACCTGATCGGTATATGGGTCGACATAAGCATGTTTTCCCTCGACGCAGTAACGCAGGTCAAAGTATTTGGCCAGTTCCGGGGTAATGTTCCGCTCAACAAGATAGTCCGGCAGCCGACCGTCAATTGGTAGCTCATAATGCCGCGGTAAAGCCACCGAGCCTTCAAGTTCCACAGCACTGGCCAGCACAACTTCTTCTTTTTTTGGCGCCCAACCTTGAGACAGGAGTGCGTTATGTACGTACTCCTCAAAGGCACGACGAGACTTACCGCTGTAGTGTTTGAGGAAAACCAGCTTGTTAAATTGAATTTCTTCTGGGTGATCGCCGGCGAAGCATTTCCCGACGTTGTTGGTCAGGTTGAAATAGACCTTCCAGTTTGTGCTTCCACATACCGGACATTCTTTGATATTCACTTCGCGGCCGCGGGCGCTTACACCGCCGCGACGATAGATGATGCCTTCCATATCCAGCCATTGTTCGAAATCCAGCTCGGACAGTAACTCTTTGAGGTCACTCATTGTCATTTACCGCAATTTTTAAAAGGCAATATCTTGATAAACCTCTGTTTTTGAATACCATAGAGGCTCATGTGTTTTTCCTTTTGTGATTAAACAAAAGGTAATTTGAAAGGGCGTGGGGCTGTTATCCGTCTTTGCCCCACGCCTATTTTTTTAAAGAACTTCCATGATCCGCTCGATGAAGCGCATCTGTTCGAGGTTCTGCTTAACGCGAATACTCACCCCGCCCTTCTGGTTACGAGAACCAGCAAAATAGAGACGTGCTTCGCCTTTGGCTTCTTCCTCCTCAGTCTTGTTGATAGTGATGACTAAGTCGGCGATACGGACTTTTTCGATATTGTCCGCGGCGTGCATCATGGTGGCCACTTCGGATGAGCCACCTTCACGATTGGTCTGGGATGCCGTGATTCCTGCAACGTTGTGCTTATCGTAGAGAGCACGCAGATCGGTGTAGATAGAACGGATGTTCGCCCGGTCGTCACGGAGGTCGTAACTGGCACGCATCAAATCCGCATAGTCGACCACCACCATATCCGGGATCATGCCATTCGCTTTCATGCTATTGAGCATACGATCCAAATCTGCAGGCGACATGCTTCCTGACGGGCGCTCAACCACCCACAGACTACCCACCCCTTTCGTCGCGCCAAGCTCCGCGAGTTTCCGGTGAACGTCGTCACGCTGCTCTACCAGCTTTGACATCTCCGTTTCAGACAGCCGCGCATCGAAGCGATCGGAGAGAATCGAGGTATGCACTTCGAGAGAAAGATACAAAACGTTGTAGCCGGCCAGCGTTGCGTTAATGGAGAACTCCCCCATCGCTGTCGATTTACCTGATTTCGCAAAACCCATGAAGAGCACCATCTCACGTTTCGCCCACCCTTTTTGATAGAGCATACGATCCAGCAGCGGAAGACCGGTGGTGATGCTGTTCGGCACGTAATCATCAGAGGCTTCATATTCACGGGCCTTGTAACGTTCCGCTGCAGAGGCGTAATAGTCATAAATGCCCGTCGCTTCGTTAGAACCGATCTGCTGCACTTTGGCCATGATGGCCATCGCTCCCTGGAAGTCACCCTTCTCCTTCATCTCGGCCGCTTTAATCAACGCATCGTCGAACGCTACACTTTTAGCGAACGTCGCGACCTGGTCGACCATGTAAGCCGTATCAGAGAGTTTTTCCGAGAGCACTCGCTTAAACGCCGCCACAACGTCCGGGAACATCTCTTCTCTGATCGTCTTATCGCGTTTAGCACGCTTCAACATATCTAGGATGGCCGCCGATGAAGGCGCGCTCTTATACATTCTGAAATAGCCCGATACCATGTTCACCAGTATGGCGTTCGCCGCATTGGAGAATTGGTTGGGGGCAACCAGATCGCCGGCACGAGTCAGAAACTCATGATCGCGGCAAAAATATGCCGCCAGACGATTCTGGAAGTCGTCGTCGAACTCTTCAGACAACCCTCGTCCCGTGTGGCAAAGTTCGGTCATGTGTTTGTTATCCTTTGGTGCTTAAACAAGTTGTTTTCTAATCGTAAAAATATGGAGCAGGCAATCAACACAGTCGCCGTGCTTCTTCCAGTTCTTCCGGGTAATGGGCATAGATAACGCGCTCAGGCACCAGCTCCATCAACCAGACAGCAGAGTAGATGGTGCGGATACGCTTATCACGGGTGATGTGCTTCAAACGCTCCAGAACCCATTCAAAGTAACGTTCCTGAATTGGGTCATGCTGCATGTCTCCCAAGTGCTTAAAACTCACGACAGAGTCATCCAGACGCGTTCCCGCACGATTGGCGAGTTTGCTTTCGAAGATCTCAATCAGTTCTGGCTGCCAAAGATGCTGAGGGCGAGGTAATTTGTCCCAGAGCCGGCGTGCAGCTGCAGAGAGAACAGTTGATATAAAATAGTCATAAGAACAGCAATACCGATCTGCAAACTGGCGAGCTTTCCAGAGAGATGTTTTGTTCACCGCCGAAAGCTCTTGGTAAGGCAGGCGTTTCAGACCAGTGCTGAATGGCGCCGTCTCGAAATGCTCGCGGCCATGAGACAGCATGATCTGTGAGTATGCGCGCTTATAGGCTTCGGTGAACAGACAGGTTGCCATCAGCGGGTGCATGTCGCGATAGTCAAACCACTTTGTATCAAAGAGCTCAGCCTCCCCCTGGCATCGTGAAAGACCGATGTTTTCCGCAACCCACTTGTCCATAGCGACCGTGTCCCACTCTGTCATGAAGTCGTACTGGCCGTTGTTTATGGTATCAAAAAAGATCTGGCTCATGCCCCCACCGATAGGTAACTACTTACTTAACATTTGGCTGATCATATCGACTAGTTACTGTTTTTGGAAGTGGAAACGGAAGGGAATGTGTCTGGGAATTTGGTATAAAAAGCCTGTCTCCATATAAATAATATGTAGCTTAGTATTTATATACAAAAGCAGGCTACAAAACAGATGCCCAGAATCACATAATTTGATTTAATTCCCAGATGCTATGTTACTGACAGAACTGACTGATTAACCAAGGCTGACCATGTTAAAATCAGCGCTTTATCCTCGTGAGTATTATCAATATGCGCATGAACAAACTTCCCGGATATGGTCTTCCCGAGCTGGCTTTCTGGCCTCAGCCTAAATACGAACGAAATAATTGGTCTATGTTCTGTCTGAAACTTCGTGATGATGGAACTCTGGCTTGGTATAGGCGATATGTTGATCGAGGTATGCCAAACCTCGCCTTTGATGACGTCTACGATAGCTATCTTGATGCAAGAAAAGCGGCGGAAGAACTAAATAAAAACATAGCTTTCAATATAGATGATCTATCTTTAACTCAGCAGCAAAGAGAATCACTACGCTTAAAAATTGATAAGGCGCTCATCTCAAAATCGCGACTGATGGATGAGGAGCATATGATGCTAAATGAGGCCATTAGAAGACACACGAACGATCGACGTTTGTCATCAGATGAGCTAATTATCAAACCTGAAGGGTTAATCGTACGTCCCTATCTGCTAGACATACTACACGAGATGCCTTACTTGCATTGGATTTTCCTACCCACCTTCCAGACATGTTTCAGACTAACAGAACCTAACACCTGGGAGCAAGTGCATAGCCCCAGAGCAAAATCATCCAAAATTTGCTACCAGGAACGTATCGCAAGAGGGTTTGGTTTATCAGGCACTGCACATTGGGGCAAAACAAAAGCGACTATTCGCTCAATGCTTCTGCCACGTGCCAACCAGCTACTACAACTCGCCAGCGTAAAAAGAATGCTGGATGAGGCTCTCCGGAATGGACGAAAAGTAATCGTCGTTGGCAGCTTTGTTTTCTGGTTCGAAGACATAAATCAGATAGGTTGGAGTGTTAAAGAAGCAAATGACAGCGAAATTACCTCAAGAGGCAATACGCTCTGGAAAGAAGGTACTATCATTTCAAAAAATCACGGTCGAATAGTCGTTCTACCGTATACAAAGGAAAACGGTGAGCATGTAAAAGGCTACACCAAGAACGCCCCCAACGACGGCAAAGCGATTCCGAGGCATAAGGATGAGTATGTTGAGCTGCCATTTGAAATTCTGGATGGTGACTTGATGTTCAGCCTGTTCGGTGAACTTAACTACGAATAACTGTCATAGAACGTTGTATTTCTAAGGCTGGCCTGCATAGACAGCCTTAGAAATTTATATCAGCCTTTCTTCATCAACTCGCGCTTTATTTCGTCAGTACGCATCGTCACATCAGCAGCGGTGATCGCCTCGTTCATCTTTACGATGTCCTCTATTTCCTGCGGGGACTTCTCTGCCAGATGGAAAATGGCTGCACGTATCACATCAGAACGGGTGAACTTCTCGAAGCGAGGGATGAACTTCATCATCTCCAGTAATTCGAAATACTCGTCTTCAAGAGACATCGTGCGGCTTTTGATTTTCTCTTTGCCACGTGTTGGACGGCCTTGTGGACGGACAGGCTGGCGCATCGGGGTGCTGCTTTTAGGTGCAGCAGCTTCCGCAGCCGGACGTTTTGCCAGATCACCCATTTTCATGGACATTATTCACCCTCCAAGGTCATTACGTATTCTACTAATGCTTCAATCTCGGCCTCAGCCTTTTTGTCGCGCTCGGCTCCAGTCATCTCAAATATGGAACGACCCGCCTCTTCGGCATCGTCATAGACGTTGCGGTTGTAAAGATTCACCGGTACCGCCTCAATGCCAAAGGTTTCGACAATTTCTTTTGCAGCGATAATGCGCGCAGCCTGGGAAGGCAGAGACGGGCACTGGTTCATTACAGCACGGATTTTGATTTGGTCATTCACGCTGCTAACGCTGTCGACGATGGGGTCGATGTCACGTAAGGATTTCAGATCGCGGCGTTTCGGGCGAAGCGGGATAAGGATCACGTTGGCCATCAGCATAGCCTGGCGCTGAATTTCGGAGTCGAAACCACCAGCGTCAACGACGACGTAATCGAAACGGCCGCGAAGCGAAGTGATGTGTTTGATGATGTCATCCTGGACATAGGCGAACGGGATCAGCTCCAGTTCTTCATTGTGCCGGCGGTCTTCACACCATCCTGTCGTGGTGCGCTGGATGTCGATATCAGTGATCTGGACTTTCTTTTTCTTTTTGATTTTCAGACAGGCTGCAATTTGCTGCGCAACAGTCGATTTGCCTGGGCCACCCTTGGTGCCGCCCACCACAATGATCTGAGTCATTCGTGATATCCCTACGTGTGATTTATCGTCGTATGAAACAACTTGTTTTCTTATATGCGATATAGCCTAAATGCCTACGGCTGCGGTGTAAAGGTGAAATGGTAGGTACTTTGGAGTTAATTAAAGGATGGCAACAAAAAACCCGCCGCAGCGGGTTTATCTCGTTACTCTGAGCCTTCGTCTAACGACTCTGTTAAAAACAGTAACACCATTATACTGATGCCTGTCAGACGCTGAAATGATGGCTAGAATCTGCGATGATGGGTCTATACTAATCGCCATAGGGTTCCAGTGCTTTAGCTGTGCTTCTTTGAGCATCATAGCATCCCAAGGCTTGAATCCATTTATACCGATACCGCCTTCAGTAAGCACATCTACAAAATCACTTTTTATGTTATCGTAGACTTGCACTCTACCTACTTTTAACATCCCAACGGCCCATATCTTAGCCCCATAAACCGTCTGATGGTCATCGCTGATGATATGCTCGTGCCAGTTAAGGAGGAAGCCATATACTAAGCGGGCAAGGCCTTTCTTTTCCTTGGAAGGATCAACAAAAGCACCTTTAATCTGCACTCCGCTGTGGTGACCTTGTTGTGACCGAAACAGAAAATCTCTGTATACAAATCTAGCGATCTGGATGCCATCATCATCTTCAGGTTCAGCACCGACTAAAGCACGTATGTAGCCAATGATTTCCTCTTCATCATTATCAGAGGCATCCATTTCTATCGCAATTTCTTGCAACCACTCATTATCTGGCGCCCCTACCACAGATACAGTGAGGCAATATGGGTAACTTGACCCCGTCAACGCCCACTCAGTAAGGCGCAAAACAGAAAAATCCGAGCCAACCGTATAGCCGACTCGGATTTTTTCGCGTTTATCATGATCTGGGAAATCTGAGAGTACCTTTTTGTAATCCGCGATTAGTGAAGGTGCCATCTAGTTTGCAAGCCGCATGTCCATTGATTTATCTGTACGGACAAGACTAACATCTACACTGTACTTGTCCTTAACAAAAGTAGCAATTTCACTCTCGATATCCGAAAAAATTTGCCTTTCGCAGTAAACGACTTCTGGAAACTGTTTTTCGGGCTTCACGAGGAAGCGCAAACGGTTGTTCAGAACCATCAACTCAGCAAATAATTTGATAGTAAAGCTACCTGCTTCCACGTCACTCTTCAGTGTAATGATGAAACGCTGATCCTTAAGTTCACCTGGTGTGCCCATTTCTCGGATTTGGAGCGAGTCATCCCAATGACGCAAAGGAACCGATGCGATCATGTTGGTACAGTCTCTAATCGTTTGAATAGAACGTGATGAGTTAAGTGCGTTATGCATGTTTCCACCTTAGCCGTTGAGACAATGCTGTCGTTGCGGCGACCCCCTGTGGGGTTTAGAGGCTACGAGTATGCGTAGCTTGAATGTGACTACACGTTATGACTGTAGTCATATCAAATCTACATCATTAAGCAGGATCATTCAACATGAGGTTGAATGAAGCACAGTTAGATGCCGTGAATATCAAGCTCTGACGACAGATGTGAAGAAAAGAGGATACGCCATAGTTTAGGTAGTGTAACGCAGCGTATCCTCTGAGGCGGGGCATAAAATGCTACCGCCCCCAATCACAAATTCTTTCACCCAGCGTGTTGTGGATCAGGATTTCTCTCTCAGTTTCTTCTGTCAGGGCGTCGTCCTTGCTGATGTAGATAGGGTTTGCCCCATCACAGAATTGTACGCCAACGGTCTGAGGTTTAATCACGCATCCACTTATCGCGAAGCTCGCGATGAACGGCAGAAGCATCCTTAGTCCTGACTTCATTAATCGTCTCATTTTTCACATCCACTGTGCCTTGAAGCCGTTTGTTGGTTTCTCTCTGCGCCTTTTCCTCCATGGCCCGCCGGGCAGCGCGTCCACCCCAGGTGTACGCCCCAACGAGCACAAAGAAGACGGCAGCCAAAGTCATGATGGTCGATTTGACCTTTGAAAACAGGCTGCCGTTCATGGTTACACCACTCCTGCCTGATGCTTACGAATCTGCGCCCAGGCAATAAAGCCGGCGACAACAATGGTCGCAATACCGAAAATAATGCGAACGGTGTCCCCGCTGGTGATATGTCCCTGGGCCTTATCCATCGCAACGGAGATCTGCGGCATTACGTCCGCCAGCTGCGCAATACCGATACCTGCAGTCACCGTTGCGCCGGCTGTTTCTTTCGTGACGGGTACGGCTTTCACTGAAGTTACCGGTTTAACGACGCCGGCGCGACGCATACCTTCGTCAATAACTTCGGCCGAATACCAGCTATTGAGTGTTTTCAACGGGCCACGACCGTTCTCATGACGAATGATCGCCTCCACCAGCGGCCGCATAGTATTGTAGTCATGCAGATCGATGATCATGTCCGGCGTCACGCCTACAGCTTTAGAGACCTCATTGATATAGGCGGCAGTGTTGTTTTCATGCGGCGGCGCCCAACGCTCGATGACTTCGCGGATCGTATCGATGCTGGAACCGTCTTTTGCGCGGCGCTTATCATGGTAGGTGATGAGCGTTACTGTCAGTGCTCGAATCCCCCATACGGGGTCTTTAAAAGTACAGAACCGCGGTTCCGCCGGGTTGTTTACTAACCCTTGCCACGGCGCCCCCTTATCCAGGTTGCCAGGGTTATTGTTACGAATGCCTCTTGGAGTACTCATCCTTGTTCTCCTGTTATTGCAGTCCATTTTTCACGCCATAAGCGGCCAAACCCAAAAGCAGCACGGTGATCAGGAACGAGGTAATCTTGGAAATAATGCCTCCAAAGAACCCGCTTGAAATCGTGTCGAGCCGATTAAGAAGTTTGTCCAGGTTGGAATGCTGAATGCTATGTTGCGCCGGAGTCATATCACCAAAGTAGGTTCGCAGCTGATCGTTGACCTCCTGGCCAATATCATCGCGAAGCTCCTTACTTAATTTTCCTACGACTTCTCGCGCCACAATTGCGGCAATGCGCTCCACCTGCTCTGGCGTCACGCCTGCCATCTCGTTTGACATGTCTTCCTCCATGAATAAGTCAAATCGGATGGCAGATTTATATCATAAATTAGAAACTAATTGTAGGTAAGTACTTACATACAATATTAGTTGCTTTTATGCTGTTTCTGGCGTTTGCATCACTAGATCCTTTAGATTTTTGAGCTCTTCTTTAAGTTTTTCGATACAGTTGCATTGCTCCTGAACGGTAGTTACCAGGTCTGCGACAATTGCTGTCTGATCTACGTTAAGGATATTGATCTTCTCGCCATCAATTTCTACATCGCCGCTTTGAAAGGTGTAAATCGGGTCAACTTTTTCAGCTTGTTGAGCAATAAATCCACGCCTACGGCGTGTTTCGCCTTTCATGTTGAACTCACATACCCCCAGCGCGTTAATACGCCTGGAGGCCCCTTCCTGGGATTCCGTAAAATCCTTTTTCAGCCGCACGTCTGAGCCAGTGGTCATAACATCGCCTTTAGGTGTGGAGATTGTCCCACCGGTGTAAAAGAGCCAGGCATCTTTTCTGTCAAAACCGTCCATATACAGTACCACCCGGTGGTTGTACCCAACGTATTCTTCCAGGTAGAAACCACCCCACGCTCCAGACGTGTCGCCGTTTCCGCCACGCCCTGTCATGCGGGACCGGACTCTGCCACCGGAAACTAACGCGCCAATGGCAGGGGAACCGAAGTCGGTCTGCTGGGACACACAGTCATAGCGACACTGTATCCAGCTGCCGATGTCGGCCGCTTGCCCTACCCGCAGGTCTCTGTCTACCCGTAGATGGCTCCCCTGCACACTCAGTTGATCAGCGGCTGTGGTTATGAAACGAGCAGTGTAGTCGTTGGTACTGTTGTTATGATGAAAATCGATGTACGGAGTGCTCATCGAAAGCTCAATTGCCTGCGCAAAATATTTCCCCGCACTGATGTTGCCCGGAACAGTCATATTGCCGGCACTATCGACCCCCATAATCTCCGTCTGGGTATCTTCAGGGCTAATAGTCGACTTATTCCCCTTCACCACGCTGAAGCGCGTTCCGCTGCCTACCATCAGCTTTCCGTAGGTGCCTGATTTTTTGACCAGTCCAATATCGTTGTTCCTGCCCAAAATAAAACCGGAACTATCGCTGGTTATAATTTGCGAGCCGGCGAGGTTGTTTCCCCCTGAAAGTTTAGCCAGCGCATCCAGATCCGAGGCCTTTGCCATCCCGGCAATCGCCGGTACGGTCACCTGCGTACCTGTTATAGGGTCTGTCATCGTAATATTGCCACTACCTGTTAGTGCTGTAGACCATCCTTGAACAACGTTACGCCAAAGGGTAAATGCGCTGGCTAGTTGATTTGCAAATGATGAAGTGCTCGCTGTTTCTGATGTGATAATTCCATATTTCGCGCCAGAAAAAGCAGTTGTTATGTTTCTCGTCAGGGTCAGTTGAGTGTCATTATTTACTGATTTGATGGCATACAGATCAGCACTTCCATTGCGATAAATGACTAAAATTGAACCCTCTTGAATACCAAGTGCGGGCTCCGACCACTTTGTTGAAATACCAGTAACCTTTGCCTGGTTTGCTGCACCCGTTACGGTGCCAACTTCATACATTGCCATAATTACATTCCTTGTAATTTTAATGAGCGGCTCTCTAAGAGCCGCCTGAAACTTAAGCCAGAGAGATGGAGCCAGTAGTTCTGTACATCGAGACAACCCCTGTAAACCGGAACTGACCGCTATCGCCACGGTTCGGCCACTGAATGGTAATCTGGTGACGTTGACCGAAGTTTGACGCCGGGATACGGATTGAGAAGATTGATGTTTCAAAGTCCTTGCCATCGTTTCCAGAGTCAAAAGTCCAAACGGTCGTTTCATCAACGCGAATTGTTACGTTCTGACGCCATACCTGAACAATCGCAACGGAACCATTGAACACCATACGCCGTTCAAAGGGCATACCGTCAATCGTTGCAATCAGGTAGCGCGTGCCGGATGAGGTATTCCCGGAAGCTGGCCAGTTTTTAACAACACGGTCGGTCATTGTCACAACGTCACCAACAATTTTATTGGCCTGAACAGTGCCAAGCACAGTGCAGTTCTCGTTAATAGTCACGTTATTAAGCACACCAGTATTTGCGTGAACTTCACCACGAATAACTACGTTGTTGAACTGTGAACTACCGTCTTTTCCAATTCTCCAGCCACTTGAACCGTTAACGAAATTGTCAGATCGGATTTCACCGCCAATTTTTGCATTGGTGATGGAGCCATCCTTAATCACAGCGGCATTCATGTAGGCAACGCCATTTTCCACAACAAATGGTGTGGTCGTGTTTCCGTTAGAGGTATTGATTAAGCCGAAGCGATCAGCCTGAACCAGAAACTGGCTCTGCAAATTTTTGCCATCGATACCTAAAGCGATACCAGCAGCATACTTTTTACCGTTGCTGTTGGTTTCCATTTTGACCATCCAGGTACTGTTAACGTTGCCGTTTTCGACAACCGTTTTCTTCAGCTCCTGCAGCTCGGCTGACTGGCCTCCTACCTGAGCTGTCAAATTCGTCTGCTGCTGAGACAGTGCGCTTATCGTTGTGGCCTGGGTCTGCTGAGTTGACTTAATTGCCGCCAGAGAGGTGGTGGCGTTATTCAACTCCGTCTGGTTTTTGATGTTTGCCGATGCCTGCGCGTCAATTTGCGACTGCAAGCTGGTATTCAGCGACGACTGCGTTTTCTCGTTGTTGGTGATGGTCTGCGCCATCTGATCAACCTTCGAAGACGCATCATTCACCTGGGACGTCAAAGAGGACAGCTGAGACGCCTGGGATGTCACCTGCCCTTCTACATAGGTAACACGTGAGGTAAGGCTGGTGAGCGCGGATGCGTTCGCATTAGCCGAATCCTGTGCCTCTTTTGCGTCCGTGATATCGGTGACAACAACGTCATCGATATATAGATCATACCCCGGTGTACCAGTGCCAGTTGTGCCGCGGGTAGATACCCAAAATGCGCCGCGAGTGTGGCCAGCGGCTACACGGAGCGTACCGGTGAATTTCTTCCATGCGCCTCTTGCACCCAATGCGGCTTCATTGATAGTGATTGCCGTCGGCCAGTTATTGTTGTTGGCAGCGTTTTGGGTCTGCAAACCAACGAGCGTTGACCACCCAGAGGATGGCGACTGATCTGCCGGCATCATCGCCCAGAGTTCAATGCGGAATACCGCATTTTCACGCAGAGCAATCCACTTACCGATGGTTTTATCGCTGTTTCCGCCCTCACCGGCGCCGCGGGAAACACGCAACGACTTCGTTCCGCTTCGTTTCTGAGAGCTGACGACGACCGCACGCGAGCCGCTGATCTGCTGGTTTTCGGAGTACGTCTCCAGAGAACCATCAAACCACGGGTTGCTCCCCATCGCCTGAACAGTGCTCAAAGAGTTTTTGAGCGAAGTTGTCTGGCTGCTCTGGGTTTCAATTTCTTTCTCGTTCTGCGTGACGCGGTTCGTTAATGCCGTTAACGCAGCTGCATCCGCTTTCTTCGAAACATTTGTGTTTGTGGTCGCAAGGTCATTCTTAAGTTGCGTAACCTGGCTGCCCTGGCTGGTGATGTCATTCTCTGTCTTGGTCACACGACTATCGAGTTTAGTGATCGCGCTCGAGTTCGCCTGAGTTTCAACAGAGTCGGTCACATCGACGACGTAAAAATCATCAAAGTACATCGCGCCTGCGGACAAGAAAGCAGTGAACTGAACGTCAGCAACGACATCCTTTGTCGCCTTCCAGGTCCAGGACACTTCCTGCCAGTTCGAAGTGAACGGGCCATAAGCCTTACTTGCGATTAGACCGTTACCTTCTGCCACACGGAATTTTGTGTTGTCAGTCGACTGAATGGTGGTATTAGGGTCCTGCTTTGCCCAGATGCCAATTTTGTACGACCGATCCTTTTTGAAGGAGATCTTCTGGCCCACGCCTGCAGAACCACCCGCCGCCAGTTTGGCGGCTTTGGTGCCAAGATGTGGAACCTGCAGCGTTACCACCGTGGCAATCCCGCTCCAGCCTGTATAGCCCTCCGTACCACGCTCAAAAGACGGGTTTACGATCAGGTTCCCGGGGATCTGGCTTGCTGCATCCACGCTGGCGTTACTGGACGCAAGGCTGTTTTCTAGCGCTGTTGTCGAGGAGCTCAGGGAGTCAATATTATCCCCCTGGGTCTTCACTGTGTTCTGGAGCGTGGTAATTGCAGATGCGTTCGCATCAGCCTTCATCATCACACCGCCGGCGGCGCCCAACCCCATCATTACCCCGTTCACAAACTCGACTGAGGTCGAGATGTGGGCGGTGCCGTCGCCACCGGTTGGCGCACGCAGTTCCAGACCATCGCCCGACCTCATGCCTTTGCGGCCAAGGAGAATATAGGCACCACGATACGGCAGGGAGTTGACGACTTCGGATGTACCACCAAGAGATTCCAGAGCAGACAATATCTTACCTCGGTTGCCAGATGGCTCATCGAATGTCAGGACGCAAACGTAAGTGCCACTGGCCAACGCCTCGATATCAGCCGACATCGTGGCACCATTATTCGCGCTGCCAAAGACATCGTATGTTTTGGATGTCGCAATCACCGTTGATCCGTCGCTGTGTTTTGCAAAAGTGACCAGCGCCCAGCTGCGGCCAGGGGTAAACAGGTTCTTACCGCTTTCATCAAAAACCCCAGGAGTTAAGCTGCTGCCAAGACCCAGTGCAGTGACAGTAAACACAGTCCGACGTGTCAGGGACGCTTTCATAGAGGTGATGTCGGCACCAGCGGCAGAGATACTTTCACCATGTTGAGTGACGGTGTTCTGAAGTGTCTGGACAGTCGTGGAGTCAGCCTTCTTAGCTACGTTGCCATTCGTCGTCTTTAGACTGTTTTCCAGAGACGTCGTGCGACTGCCAATAGAGCTGATTGCATCACCCTGCGATCGAACCGTACTGGTCAGCGAATCAATAGCGGAACTATTAGCCACAGTTACCGCATCTCGGCGTGTGACGACTACGTTATAAATTGTTAGACTCGCAGTAGTGCCACTGTTCCGTTGCAGCCTTGCCGTTGTGGCGCCAGCAGGAACGACAAACGTATAGTTTATAGCTTTCTTCTCGCCAGCCTGATAGCTCAAGTTGCTTGCGTAGATAGTAACGTTAGAGAGACTAGGGCCGTCAAAACGCAACCCCCATGCCACAGTGATTGCCTGATCCGCAAGGCACATCATGCTCAAATCAAGTATATCACCCGGTGTTACTTCAAACGTCGCTGACTGTGGCTGCCATCCGGCTGCACTGTTTACAGCAGCGTAACCGTCTACTGTTGTCGCCGACCCAGCCCAGCCCTGTGCATCGTTGAGCATCTTGGCGTTAGGGATGAGATTGGCGCCAGTCGTCAGACTAGTCTCGATGGACGTTACACGAGTTCCCTGGCTGGAAATATCTTTACCCTGCTGCGTCACCGTGTTCCGGAGATCCTGCAATGCAGAAGCATCAGCCTTCCTGGCAATGTTGTTCTGAGCTGTCGACAGCCCGTTTTCCAACGATGTGGTGCGATTTCCGATAGAGCTAATGGAAGTGCCTTGCTGATTCACTTTCGTTGTCAGCGAATCCACAGCCGACGCACTGGCGCTATCAGACGGAGACTCGTTCCAGTCGGAAACAACGTTACCTACCTCAAACTTCGGACTGTTGATGTACACCGTCTGGTCTTTGGAGGTATTACTCTCGATACGGCACAGAATCAGGCGCTTGGTACCCGTGCTAGGTGTCTGTTTCCACTTAACCCAATAGCGGGCCCATGAAGTGGTCAGCGTGAACTGCGCACGACCATCACTGTTGTTACCTTTCGCACCCTGGCTGGTCTCGATAGACGTTGTGGTGTTCGGATTGTAGAAGAACGCCGTCATCGTCTGGCCAGTAACGCCGCCTTTCGCATAGAAGCTGTAAACGTACTCACCTGCATCGACCGGCGACTCAAGCGTGATTTCCCGCAGATCCTTGTAACCGGAGCCGGCTTTTACCGTTGCGCCAATTACCGCATTACCACGATACGTATCGCTGACAACGTTCGACCAGCCGGTCATATCGCCGGAGTTCTTGATCAGGTTTGTACCCCCGACAGAAATTGCATCAACCTTGTTGTTCAGATTCGTGACAGAAGAACTCGTTGAGTTAATGTCTTTTTCGGTCTGGGTAACACGGTTGGTCAGTGCCGTCAGAGCATTGGCGTCCGCTTTTTGAGCAACGTTTGCATTTGTTGTTCTCAAATTATTCTCAAGATTGGTAGTACGTGTACCAATGCTGGAGATGTTCTCCCCCTGCTGATTTACCGTAGAGGTCAGCGAATCAACCGCTTTCGCCGTAGCATCGAGGGAATCCTGGACTTTGGAGGAGTCGGTTACGTTCCGCAGATGCCAGTCAGTCACATACCAGACGGTGCCGAATGGGCTGGACTGGTTAATTTGCAGGAATGGACGGAAGAAGCCGCGATCGACAATCCCCTGAGTAATTTTGAATCGCCAGGTTACTCGCTGCCATGTGGCCGACGCCTTGCGGTTGCCGCCGGATGACAGAGGCGCGCCCACGCTGCCGCTTGGCCTTGTTGCGGTTCCGAGATACAGGTTGAAATCAGCGGAGCCGGCACCACACGCGACGAGAGCAGACATTTCATAGACATCCCCCAATGTCGCCGGAATAGCAGCAAAATTTGGGTGATGGTCGCGAGCCGCAATGCGTGCAACATAAGCGTATGGGCAATTGGCTGGCACGCCCTCAGACGAGCTGGAAACCACAGTGAAGCCCATCTGACTAAACTCTGGGTCAAATGTCGGGTTGCTAATCAAATCGCCACTTGTCGCATTCCCTGCGCGTACAGATGAATTAAGCGCAGTGATACTGCTATTCGCGGAGGATAAGCCCGACTCTGTTTGATCGACGCGCCCGGACAACACGCTTAAAGCGCTCTGATCCGCTTTTTTACTGACGTTGTTATTGGTCGTTGCCAGGTCATTTGTCAGTTTGGTGATGCTGTTACCCTGACTGGTGATCTGGTCACCCTGTTGGGAGACGGTCGAGTCCAGTGTCGAAATCGCATTGGCGTTAGCATCTGCTGTACTTTGCGCATTGTAGGCATCAGTCACTTCGGTAATGACCAGGTCATCAATGAGGAATGAGTTACCCGCCTTAACGCTGCTAACGTTAGGAATAGAAATCCTCACCATTGCCTGCTTAATACCGCTCTTCGTTGATTTCAGGTAACCAGAAACCTTCGTCCATTGAGTTGAAGAGAGATCCTTTGCCGCTTTGGTAACTGCCGGCCACTGCCAGGAGTTGTCCTGATACTGGAGCGATAAGCCGACGGAAATCTGCACGTTCTCGGCCATAGCGGTACTCTTGGCATCCCGCTTAACCCAGCATTCCATATAGAAGACTGCGTTATCGCGTACCTGAAATCCGCTAAAAATATGGTTATCGCTGTTATCTGTTGCGTTGGCGTTGTAGTCGTTCGGACGCGTCACACGGATGCACTTATTTCCACCGTGAGAGTCATCAGTGGTAACGATAACGCGATTATTTGATAGATTGTGGCCAACCGCGTAGCTTTCAAAAGTGCCATCAGGAAGCAGATTAGCGCCGCGTTTGGATTGCTGGCTCAGAGAGCTGCTAAGCGACGTAATGTTGCTGTTCGCCGCCGTCAGACCGGACTCCGTCTTCTCTACCCGACCTGTCAGCGTAGTGACTGCCGACTGATCGGCCTTTTTCGCGATGTTTGCGTCAGCGGCCTCGAGGTCATTGGTCAACTTAGTGATGCTGTTGCCCTGGCTGGAAATCGTATCCCCCTGCTTGGAGACCGTATTTTGCAGCGTAGACAGCGCCTGTGCATCTGCCTTATTCGCCAGATTAGCGTTGGTCTGTTCGAGGCTGTTTCGCAGATCAGTAACGCTCTGCGAGGTGCTCGTGACGCGATCACCTACGGTGCTGACGTTTGAGGTGACGGCGCTAATGGCATTCGAAAGCGCGTTCATCCCAAGAGCAGAATTCAGCTGGGCTACCTTCTCGGACAGTTTAAAACCGAGGTTAATGTAAGCCTGACCAGTCCATTGGTTCACCAGGAACTCAACCGTGCTCCAGCCAGCTTTCAGATCAAAGCTAACCGTATTCCAGCTCGCATTACCAAAGGCAACCCTAACACCGTTCACGTACACGGCGCCCGTATCATCAAAAACACGGGACCCTGGTGCCATAGTGATGGTGGTATCAGCATTAACCTTCACGAAGGCTTTGTAATGCGCAATCACGTAACTGCCGGCGCTCGCAAAGTCCAGTTTTGCCGCGTCAGGAACCTCATCGATCGAGATTGGCGCCTTACCGTTGATATCGCTAAAGGTCGGCTCGGTGGCATTGTTCGCCAGTTGTACGTTGTATACGCTACGCACCCACATGTTCTGGCGGCCGTTAACCATCTGGTTTGACAGCGAAGTGATGCTGTTGGAGTTCGACGTAATGTCTTTTCCCTGCTGGGTCACGGTGCTGTTGAGGGTTGATAACGCATTGGACGTCGCATCAATCGCTTTCTCATTGCTCACGTCAACGCAGAAGACGTCATCGAGATACATATAGCCGGAAGCGACACTTGCGCGCAGAGACACAACCACGCTGGCGGTTTTGGCTGGCGTATACTCGCCGCTAATAAGTGCCCAGTTAGCCGACAGCCCGGCGCCGGTGATCGGGATATCCTTTAACGGCGTCAGATCTGCGTTTCGAAGGCTAATCTTGTTGTTGCCGGCATTATTGATCGCGAAGTCAGCGGATTTGCGAACCCATGCGCCGATACGATAAGTCTTGCCAGCCTGCAGCTCGACCGTTTGATTGCAGCCTGAGTCACCGCCAGAGGCCAGTTTGCCCGCCTGGATGATGTATTTCCCCGATTTGGGGTTCTGGGCCTCCAGCAGAGTCCATCCGACATACTCCCAACCTTCGAAACCACGTTCAAAAGAGTTGTTTTTGAGCATGTTGCCGATGATCGCTTTCGAGGCATCCGCATCAGCATTGGCGTTATCCAGCGAGTTTGACAGGCTGGTGATGCTCTGGGACTGGCTGGAGATCTGATTTTCGGCAGCAGTTACGCGGTTTGTCAGATTAGTCACAGCGGAGGCGTCAGCTTTGTTCTTGATGCTGTTCTGCATCGAAGTGATCTGCTGCCCCTGGCTTGTGATGGTGCCCTCAACAGACGATACCCGAGAGGTCAAAGCATTGGTGGCACTGGCGTTCGCCTCAATCGCCAGAGCATCAGTGACGTCAACAAAACCAACATCATCGAAGTACTGAGAACCGGTTTTGAGAGAAGACATGATCGATACGTCAACTTTACCGGTCAGCGTCGCCTTCCAGGTATCAGAGACCTCTTTCCATGTTTCATCTTTGGGCAGATTCTCCGGACGGATCGGAATCTCTTTGAGCAACGTGGCCGCGCCAATACGCAGTTTGTTGTTGCCAGGGCTGCTGATCACCGCATCAGTGGTGCACCGCACAAAAGAGGACAGCTTGTATGTCCGCCCTTCGACGACGCTTACAGATTGCGTGATTTGCACCGTTCCGGCGGCGCAAACAAGAATTTTGCTACCAGAATGGGGCGCACTCGCTTTGATAACACTGGATACGCTGTTTCCTGCAGACCACCCTGCCAGGTCACGCTCAAAGGAGGCGTTAACCAGCAAATTGCTCGGGTTGCTTTTGGCAGTATCGGTATCGCTCTGGATATCGCTCAGCGAGTTATTCAGGGTGGTGATGCTTTCACTCTGGCTGTTAAGGGTTTTATCCTGCTGGGTTACGGTCGACTGCAGACCGGTGATCGCCTTGCTGTTCGCAGATACACCAGACTCAACACTTCCTACGCGATTATCCAGCGTAGACAATGCCGCACCTTGTGATTTAAGGGTGTTGCCCTGCTCTTCAACCTTCTGGGAAATTGTCTGTACTGCACTGGCATCGGCCTTCTGGCCAAGGCTTGTTTGCAACCCGGTAATCTTGCTTGCCTGGGAAGCTTGTTCAGTGGACAGCGTATGCAGCTCTTCTGCAACAGAGGCTTTGTTTCTGTTGAATTCAGTCTGCAAGGATTCACGCGCACTCGCTTCCGCAGCATCGGCAGTGATACGAGCATTTTTCTCCTGATAGATCAGACCGGAGCGAATGTCGTCCAGATTTCCGCTTTCAGATGAACCGCGGATTTGTGCAGCCAATGTGCTGCGCGCCTGCGCTTCGGCGGTATCTGCATTCGCACGAGCCTGCTGCTCTTCCTGTAACGCGGCCATGCCTGCGCCCGGCGTCGGTCGACCAACGGCGATCCAGTCGAATAACAGGTAATTGTCCGCATCCTGACCTGAAGTGAAATCGAAGCGGAAACGACGAATCGTTGTCGAATCCCGCCACTCAATGTCGTGCAGGGTCAGAATCGCAATACCCTTGTCATCGTATTCCGGTTCATTGATAACCACGGAGCGACCAGCATTCCAGCCGGTTTCATCAGCGCCGATCCAGAACATTTTGGCGTTCCAGGTTGGGTTGCCAACCTTTTTAATGCGCATCTTAATGAAACGATAAGCATGGGCATCGATCGTCAATCCGTTAGGGGAACGACAGGTTGAGGTCGGATTGTTCGCTTTCAGCCAGCCATCGCTGGTGACGCTCATTGGCGTGTAGCCATTATCATCTTCCGTCCAGCCTTCAGCGTCCTGGTCGAAATACCAGATTTTCAGAGAGTCGAACTGTTCCCCTGTGCCAGCGGCAATCTGCGAGATCTGTCGCGCGAGGTTTTCGTCACCGGAGGTCACAACCTCAGACAAGCTATCGATAGAGGTTTTCAGCTCATTCTTCGCGCTCAGCAGTTGGTCGGCCGCTTGCTTGGCTGCATCATTAACATCTGCAATACGGTCATTCGTCTCTTTCTGAATGGCCGCAGTCAGATCTTTGCTGGTCTGGGACAGCGACGTTGTCAGTGATGAATGCGCATTCTTAATCTCCTGCGACAGAGCAGCGTCGCCGTCTTTAATAGACTGTTTTGCAGCTTCAATTTGGCTGTTTACGTTGGAGATGTTGGTATTGATCGTCTGGTTGACCGTATCGATATTGTCGACAATTGTCTGATTGACGGTATCAATGTCCTCTTTCAGCGACTGATTGACAGAGTCAACCTGCGCCTTAATTTCGGAGGAGGTTTGCGCAAGGTCGTTTTCAACTTGCTGAATAGACTCGTTGACTGAGTTCTGAACCTCGCCAATGGCGTTGTCTACCGCCTCCTGAGTGGCTTTGCTGTCGATTTCGTCGAGCAGCTCTTTGCCGAGTTCAGAAGATGTGATCTTGTCTTTCAGGAAAGACAATACGTCGCGAGTGGTGGCCTCTGTACCGAGGTTCGAGTTCGGCTGGCCTACCATCCCACGTTTGTTTACCGCACGAATCCAGTAATACCAGGTCTCGTTGTCACCCAGCCCAGCGTGAGTGAAAGTCGTTGTGGCGGCCTGAGCAATGAGTGTCGCGGTGTCCAGCTTATTTGTTTTGGACGCATACACGTTGATCTGCGCGAGGTCGACTGAATCAGGGTTAACCCAATTCAATACCACGTTACGATAATCCCCCACCGCGGTCAGTGATGTGGGCGCCCCTGGCGGCGTCATCGTGCCTTTTACCTGATAGACAGCAGTAATGATCTCGGATTTTTTGCCGCCGAAGGAAACGGAATACAGCTGGAAGTCATATCGCCCATTTTCGGCAACATTGACGATTTCATATTGTTCTTCCGTGGCGCGGGCAGATTGCCAGTTGGAGACGTTGCCCTCGTCGGAGCGGCGCCAGCTGACCCAGTATTCTGGTGATTTACCTTCCCAGGCAAGCATCAGCTTCACGGACAAGTTGCCAGGACTGGACAGATAGGTGCCTTCTGAGATGACCAGATTGCTCGGTTTGGAATATGTGGGATCAAGAACCGTCGTATTTTCTGGAACGAGCGCGGCCCCGTTATCAATCGCCTGGTACTTAGATGCATTGTTCTGCACCACCGTGATATCAAACGACCCCGGGGTTTCACCTTGCGCGATAGCGACAACGCGCGCCCGCATTGGAACCAGGTCTGGTTCGGTGATCGTCCAGACGCCATTCGCTACTGGTTGATCGGCTGTGGCCAACGCCGTCTTGAAGGTAACTTTAGTGATGTTGTCGCCGGTCTCGTTGATGTCTCGCTCAACGATTTTGCCTTCCTGATTGATGATACGGATGAAGCTACCGCTCTTTTTCAGAGAGACAGGTGCATCGAGGGTGATGCTGTTTTTGGTGAAAGAGACAATGCGACCGGAATTGCGTTTGCCGGCACGATATTTGTTCTGAATCAGAACGGTTTCGCCCGGCATCAGGAACGAGGCGTCCAGGCCCGCGGTAAAGGTGATCATGTCCGACTCCATACGCGCGGTATAGAGCAGCCACAAACCTACACGATGAGCCTGACCTCGGCTGGTGCATCCGAACGCAACGGCCTCGGTCTTGCGCTCCCCGTATCGGGCCATCGCTTCCTGATCTTCAACATACTCAACGTTCTGCTTATAGCCGTCTTGTTTGTTGTTATAAGTGATCAACGCTACGGACGGCCGGTCTTTTCGAGCTGAGCCTTTATAGGTAAACAGGCCATCTTTTACGTTCGCATTGGTAAACAGCATGACAGGGTCAGACGGGCTGTCCTGCATGATATTCACCATGCCACCAGCCCAGAAAACCATGCCACGGAAAGCGCCGGCAATATCCTGAATCAGACGATAAGCGTCCTGACGACTGGTGATCTGGGTGTTGATTGCAAAGCGTTTTTCTTTGCCGCCAAAGCCATCATCAACCTCTTCGTCGCAGTAGCGACCGATCTGATAAAGCTGGCCAAGGTCAATCATTGACTCCGAAACAAATTTGCCGAGGCCATAACGAGCATTGGTCAGCAGATCGAACAGAATCCAGGCAGGGTTGGAAGACGACAGAAGCTTAAAGGTTCCATCCCAAACGCCGTTATAAGTGTTCGTGTTTTCATCATAATTCGAAGGCACACGGATTTTGAGGCCACGGATAAGATACGAACGTGACGGCATAGAGCTACCAAACTGCTCAGAGTTAACCTTAAGGCCAACCAGAACGGAGTTCGGGTAGTTCATTGGGGTGTCAACGATCTCACCGATAGAGTCGACCCAAGTATCGTTAAAGAGATACTGATCGTTGCTGTCGGCGGAGAGACGAAGCACGCGCACTTTATAGGCACGCCCAGGCTTTGGAAGCTGGATTTCGTAACTGCGGTAGTAGACACCAGTCTTTTTCGCAGTCAGCGTCACGTCAGAGCTGCTCTCACCTGTAGCAATCACGTCATAGAAAGAGCCATTGCCATTGGCCAGCTGGAACTTAAACTGGACAGAAGTACCGTTTGTGTCCCCTGTTTTCTTGTCAATGCTACGCAGCGACGGGAACTTCATGATCACTCGGACACGATCAGCGTCGTCGTTATCGATGGCGACCGTAACCGCGTTTGTGGTTTTCAGCTGTGTGTTAACGGCCTTTGGCGTTTCGACAAAATCGAAACCAGGCATCGGACTTTGGTCTTGTGAACCATCCCGGAAATCCCAGGTTACACCGGAATAGTTGAATGATCCGTCTTCGTTCTCCAGCGCCACGCCATCGATGAAGATAGATTTAGCACCGTTAATAAGCCCACCAACAACACCTTCCCCGAGCAGATCGAGGATAGACGCCATGGCCCGCGAATTAACGGTATCATCCGCTTCAACTGGTGTACGGCTTGAGCCTGAGCTCTTTTTGCCGCCCGCTCCCGCAATCAGGAGGGGCAATCTCTTTTTCTTGAACTGATCCATGTTCAAAAAACTTCCCTTACAGTTGGTCTATGGTGATTGAAGAACTCACAATCTGTGAGCCAACTAAAATTTCCTCGCCGTAATTAAGCTGAACCGGGTTTCCCTGGTTGCTGGTGTTTTGAGGCCCATCGAAGTAAAACGAATCCGTGTTATCCGCCTGTCTGACAGACGCATTTGATGCCTGCGGCGAAATCAGCATGGACACACCGCCCATCATCAATGACATCCCTCCCATCATTAGCGCAGATGACGCACCCGCGGTAAGACCAAAGCCAATCGCACCGACAGCGATCATCGCGGCGCCCACGAAGGTCTGGAACCACCCAAACGCCTTACCACCACTGCCACGTGGTACGGGAGTAATGCGGATTTTTGCGATATTTTCCGACTCGCCCATCATCTGGTATTCGGTGTCGTCCATTGACCACTTGTGGCCCTGCTTATTTGTGACCTGGATGTGGTACTTATCGAAGTGGTTACGGTTACGTTTAATCCAGGCTTTAAAGCCCGGGCGATTCGCCTCAATCAAATCGATGGCTTGTTTGGTGTTGCGCACCTTCAATTTCCAGTGGCGGCCAAAGTTCTTTGCCATCGCACCGCCGAGCTGAACATGAACTAATTCAGACACGTCTCGTCTCCCTTGAGTAAATCCCTGTGACGCAGGTGATGCGTCGTGTGCTTCTGATACATCCCACCGTAATAAGCCCGACAGCTGAGACGGTCGATCTGGTGATGCATGATCATGCCGTCGCCGATGTATACCGCGCAGTGATCTGGCATTTTCCCGTACTGGATGAAGAAGATGTCGCCGCGCTGGGGTTCCGTCCCCGGCGCCATGCGGACAAGTCCTTCATTTCGGTAGTTCTGGTCGAGGATGTCGTTGTCCCCCGTGTACCAGGAAGGAATATGCAGGTGGGCGTTTGCATTCAGCTCAACGTCAAATTCACGCTTTAGGTAATCGCGGCACAGCATCCAGCAATCAAACACACCGAATACGTATGGGCGCCCGAGGTAGGGCATCTCAAAACCACACGGATAAATGACGTTCATTTCGCTAAAGTGGAATGGCATATCGCTTTCCACATTTTTGCGAATTGCCAGAATCATCCACGGTAGTTCCGTCGCCTCGCACCCGGAGCGATCCGGGTCTGACGCCTCTGCGCTGCGCTCAACGTGAGAGTGCCAAATAGCGATCACTTCCCCAGCATCTTCGGCCGCAATAATGTCGCTGGCACGCATGACAAAATCCTCACGTGGCGTTTCAGAGACATTCATCGCTTCCATAAAGCGATATTTCTCACCCTGTGTGCGTACCAGAAAGCCACACGCTTCATTCGGGTAACGTTGGATAGCGCAACGATAGATATCCTGCATGACTTCTGAGCCCAGCTCAGGTAACGTCTGGTTACTCATATCGTGTCGCCCCAATAAATCCGCCAAAATGAATAACGCCATTCGCGAAGTAGTTGCGACGAGCATTACAGGCGTCGTAACGCTTGGTGCAGTAGTCGGCGCCGGCCAAAGAGGTTTGCTGGTTGTTTTTGTCGAAATATGGGCCGGTGTAGCCACACTCTGTTCCGCGATATTTCCACGGGCAGCTGTTTTTGATGATCTGACGATACGGTAGTTGAACACCCATCAGATCTAAGACGCTGGACAGCTCGAATTCGACATACTGGTGTGTCTCCAGGGTCTTCTGTTCGACGAACCACATTTCATCAGCGAAATGCTGACTTGGGTCTGCGGTCGGGTTTCCATCCGGAAAGTTCACCGCATCCAGAAAACGTGCCAGCGTCATCTTGCGAATGATTTTGCAGCCAATCAGATCGTCATTGGCCTGCAGCTCCGCAGAAATTACACCGTCGTAGTTGGAAACCTGAATCTTTGGACGAGGAAGTGTTCCCTGACCGCTTTTATCAAAGCCAGACGCTTTAATTGGCCACGGCTCATAGGAAACTCCCTGCCAGACAATTGGCTGGCTAAGCCCGTTGGTGCCGGCATGGAAATACAACTTGCCGCCGGAGGTTGTCACCGACATATCCAGCTCGAACAACTCAATGAGCGCAGAAGGCGATAAACTCTGAATATCAGCTCTAATACCCATCACTTCATCCTTGAAAAACTCAACGTCACATCCTGTGACGTTGATATATAATAATAGATAAGTACTTACTTATCTATAGTCGCAAATTAAGACTCAAAAACCTGTCTAAATGTTGCCGTAAGCACTTGATAACCTGGGTAACGTTTTACCGTATGGCTATCACAAACCACGATAATTGCTTTGCCTCTTGGGTTAGTCCAAACGAATGACTCCACCCCTGCGCGGGCAGTCAAAAAGTCATCAACGTCGTTTACCACGTCATGGCTGCGGGTGAACGTGAGAGACCACTCTTCTTTAATCCGATTGAGCCCCTGCGACTGGCGCTGCTCGTAATCATCGCCGTAGTTCAGCACGGTCACGTTAGGCTTTACCGTTTTCTCAGACTCATAATCTGGATACCAATTAAATACTTTCCTCGACATATCACTTCCTTGTGATGGCCGCCCGCTAAGGCGGCCGGCTTTATTACCCTCTGGTGGTATGCGGATTAAGTGAACCACCAGAACGTTTCTCTTCGGCAATCGTCTCAAGCACAATCGACTTAATTTGCCGCGCTGCACCGTTCCAGAGATTGCTCTCACTTCCACTGCTGCTCTCGCTGGTTCGTCCATCCTTGGTCACATTGATCTGAATTGAGACAGGGGGCACCGCGTTACCCGTACTCTTTCCAGCCGACTCTGCAGAAAGTGTGACTGGAATGGTTCGACCATCTGGCAACGGAACGTAAGCCTCGTTCATTGAGCCCTCGCCAAACATCGCCAACTGCGGTGAGGTGGCGATTCCGCCTTTCTGATAGGCTCTCAGAGGTACAACCCCTTCCTTGCCAAAGATGCCGCCATTGGCGTGTTTCTTCACATTAGGCTTTGGCTCAGATGAAGACGATGAAGCTGACCCAGCCCAGGCGGACACTGCGGTACTGGCCAGTGACAGACCGAAATTCAGCCAACGGCTGGACGAACTCGACGACGAAGCACCTACCATGGCGAATGTAGCTGCCAGCGCCCCAGCCGCGGTAGACAGATTCCCCATACTGAGGATGCTGCTGTTAACCGCTTTGGTTTGATCTTTCGTAGCGTCAGTACCGGTGAACAATGACTTAGTCCAGTCCCAGACGCCATTCACCGCCTGGCTTAAACCGCTGGCCGCATTCTGAGACGCTTGCCCCATAGAATTTATGCCGGAGGCTGTCTCCTTAGTGGCCTCGCCGACAGATTTATCCCCATTGGCCACCGACACACCAGAATTACCTAGCTGAACCCCTTGATTAGCGATCACAGACGCTACGCCATTCATGAGATTTCCACTTTGTGCATTGCCGGCGTTTGTCGTTCCCATTCCCAACATATTCATGAGAGGCAGAGTGATCTGGGTCTTCACGACCATGTTGGTGATGTCTTTAAGGATCGATGTGGCCAGACTGGAGAAGCTCATCTTCCCGTTAACAACAAAGTCAGTAAGCGTGTCGGTTAAGCCGCTAAACAGATCTGTCCAGGTGCCCTCAATCTGCTCAGCCAGGTTTTCATATTCCAGAGCCAACTGCTGGGTCGCTGTGCCTGTTTGCTTAATCAGCGCGGTATTACCAGCGGCAACGAGTTGGTTGATCTGCTTAGTGTATTGCTCAATCTGACTCTTAGACGCAGTACCTGACTTGATGGCAGTTTCGCGCAGATCCATCAGCGCTTTGAGGTTACGGTTATAAGTTTCCTCAAAGTCGGCCACCTTCTCGCCGCGTGATGCTCTGTAGCCCGCGCTAATGATGGAATCGGACTCCGGCGCCCAGGTGGAGATCATCTGCTCGACGTTGCGACGGTTGAACATCTCACGATAGTCGTCGCTCGCATTTGCCAGGTCAGCCAGACGAGACTTGGCTTTGTCGATCATCTCCTGAGTGATGAACTCATTCGGTACGGCGTTGGCTAGTTCGGTCAGAGATTTGGTGGTATCGCGGAGAGACTGATCAAACGACACAGTAGCCTTTGAACTTTCGCCCATTTGCCCCATGAGCTGATCAGCTTTATCCAGAGCCTTCTGGTAGCCGGCAGCCAGCTTCTGTTGCGCACTTTCCTCCCTCTTCGCGGCGCGTTCCGAGGCATTCGCGGTACGCTTCCCTGCCCTCTCGGCGGCAGCGGCATCTTGTTCACGAGCTTTGGTTAATGCGGCTATGGCGGCTGCACGCTCCTTCTCGCTCATCTTTTCCAGAGAAGATGCGGTTGAGGCTTTCTGCAGGTTAAGCTGAGTTTTAAGCTGCTTCGGCCCAATGATAGGTTTTCCTTCAAAATCCATCATTGGTGTGCCATCAGGCAGCGTGCGTTGGTAAACCGCAGAGTCCATCTGGTTGCGCATGTACTGCGCAAGCGCTTTATCAGCGCCTTTGTCGCTGGTGCCCAACCCAAGCACTGTTCCCTGGTTGGTCTTCACGCCCTTCCCGGTTTTCGCCGCGTTATCGCGTTCAAACTCAGCCTGTGTCAGTTCCTGAGCAACAGTTTCAAGATGTTCCTGATAGCCACGAATACTGCCCTGCAGCTTCTGTACCTG
>ERZ773149.872-NODE-872-length-27119-cov-8.833099_pt1 | contig 27119 bp, 26 predicted proteins | sample MGYA00511081_ERZ773149 | MGnify/ENA primary metagenome ERZ773149 (study PRJEB29015, sample SAMEA2737846) | human gut metagenome | biome: human gut; feature: human-associated habitat; material: faeces | place: China | collected 2012 ...
CCAATCCCCTGCAGAGACTTTATAACAGGTATAAGGCCCTTGCAGGGGATTTTTTAAAGTATTTATATTCGTATTGGGAAGTGAAAAGATGAAAATTGCAGTAATCGGATATACAGGTTCCGGAAAATCCGTAGTAGCTGGTAAGCTTGGAAAGATCCTTGGCTGTCCGGTGCTTCACTTGGACAAGATCCAGTATGAACCGGGGTGGAGAGTACGGGATGAGGCAGAAGGAAAAAAGCTCTGTGAACAGTTTTTGGACGAAAATGAAAAACTGGGATGGATCATTGACGGAGACTACGAAAAACTGAGCCTGGACAGAAGAATGAGAGAAGCAGATCTGATCATTTTTATGGACTATCCCCGCTGGATCTGTTTGTGGCAGACGATCCGGCGTTACGAACGGTATAAGGGTCAGACGAGAAAAAGCATGGCAGAAGGCTGCAAAGAGAAAATGGATCTGGAATTTATCTTATGGATTTTAAAAAATGGCCGGAGCCGTGAAAAAAAGGCCCGATACAGGAGCATAATGGAAAGTTATCCGGATAAGCTGATACAAGTAAGAAACAGGCGGCAGCTTCGGGCAGCTGTGATCCGTCTGATACAGCGACAGAACGAAAAAGGACTTTATGGGGGAACAGGGAGCAGAAAAAATTGAAAAAAGAAGAACTTTTGATCCAGCGTTTAAAAAAGTACCAGAAATCGGAGATGTACCCTTTTCATATGCCGGGACATAAGCGGGCTAATGGGATGGATGTCCATTTTCCAGATCCGTTTTCTGTGGATATAACAGAAATTGATGGTTTTGACAATCTTCATCATCCAGAGGGGATCTTAAAAGATTCTATGGAATGGGCATCATGCCTTTACGGCTCTGACCGTACATGGTATCTTGTAAATGGAAGTACCTGCGGACTGCTGTCTGCCATTAGTGCAGCAGTTTCCCATGGAGGAAAGATACTGGTCAGCCGGAACTGTCATAAAGCAGTTTATCATGGTATTTATTTGAATCATCTTGAGACAGTTTATGTTTATCCACAACAGGTTCCCGGATTGGGGATACAGGGCGGGATTTTACCGGAAGATGTGGAAAAGGCATTAAAATCGGAGCCGGATATACAGGCGGTACTGATCGTTTCCCCTACCTATGACGGGATCGTTTCTGATGTTGAGGCAATCGCGAAGATCGTCCATAAAGCAGGTTTGCCTTTGATCGTGGATGAAGCTCATGGTGCTCATTTTGTCTATGGAGATGCATTTCCAAAGTCTGCTCTGGAACTGGGGGCCGATGCAGTGATCCAGAGTGTTCATAAAACACTGCCAAGCCTTACCCAGACGGCCTTGCTTCATGTAAAAAATAACAGGCCGGATGGCGGCTGCTATATAGATGTAAAAAAGATAGAGCGCTATCTGCAGATCTACCAGAGCAGCAGCCCTTCTTATGTGCTTATGGCATCCATTGAAAACAGTATTTTCCTTATGGATCAGTGCAGAAAAGAGGGAAAAATCGCAGAGTTTGAGGTGGCTTTGCTTAAGATGCGAAAAAAACTGCAAAAAATGAAATGTCTGCGTCTGGTGGAACAGGACCTGGCGGGAACAGCAGGAATTTTTGATGTGGATATATCCAAGATCGTGATCTCAGTAAGAAATACGGGATTAAATGGAGAACAGCTTTCAGAAATTTTAAGGAAAAAGTATCACCTGGAAATGGAAATGTGCGGTGCAGATTATGTGACGGCCATCGCAGCCATCGGAGACAGCGAAAAAGGTCTGAAACGATTGAAAAAGGCTCTTATTGAGATTGATCAAGAACTGGAAAAAAATGGAAAAGCCTGCAATGATGAGAATGAAAACAGTGTCTACAGCCGTCATGCAGAATCGGTGCTGCCTGTTTTTAAGGCAATGGATGGAGAACAGGAGACGGTGCTTTTAGAAAAAAGCTGCGGCCGTGTTTGCGGAGAATTTGCCTATATTTATCCGCCGGGTATCCCCCTGTTGGCACCGGGAGAGCGGATCACGAAAGAGATACTGGAAACATTATCCGACTATATAAAAAAGGATCTGCCGGTCCAGGGACTGGAAGATACAGGACTTTCTGCCATACAGGTAATGAAGGATCTATAAATAAAAGATCTGTAAATTCAGAAACAGAAAGAAAGATGGAAACATAATGGGAAAGATTTATTATATAATGGGAAAAAGCGCTTCAGGAAAGGATACTATTTACAAGCGTCTGATAAAGGAACTGCCGGAACTTGGGATTGTCCGCATGTACACCACAAGGCCCATCCGTGACGGAGAAACCAATGGAGTGGAATATATTTTTACAGATGAAAAGCAGCTGCAGGCAATGAAAGAAGCGGAAAAGGTGATCGAATGCCGCACTTACGATACCATTTACGGGCCATGGAGCTATTTTACGGCAGATGACGGGCAGATCGACTTAAAATCAGGCAGTTATCTGATGCTGGGGACATTGGAGTCTTATGAAGCACTTTGTAACTATTATGGGGCAGAGGTCATGGTCCCAATCTATATCCATGTGGAAGATGGAGAACGCTTACAACGGGCATTGAACAGGGAAAAGACCCAGAAAGTACCCAAATATGCGGAAATGTGCCGCAGGTTTTTGGCAGATGAAAAGGATTTTGCAAAAGAACGTCTGGATCAGTGCGGTATTAAAAAGCAATATGAAAATATAGAACTGGAACAATGCATGGAAGAGATCAAAAAAGATATGTCATTTTAAGACATATTATTTGGAGAAAGGGGAAACAGATGTTAAAGAAAATTGGATTTATCGGTGTTGGGATCATGGGGAAATCTATGGTGCGCAATCTGATGAAGGCTGGTTATGAGGTTTCTATTTATACCAGAACCAAATCAAAGGTGGAAGATGTGATCGCAGAGGGAGCTGTATGGTGCGATACAGTGGCAGAGTGCTCTAAGGGCCGTGATGTGATCATTACTATTGTTGGTTATCCAAAGGATGTAGAAGAAGTATACTTCGGGGAAAATGGCATTCTTGAAAATGCAGATAAAGGCACCTATGTGATCGATATGACTACTACAAGCCCAAAACTGGACCAGCAGATCTATGAAGAGGCAAAGAAACGGGGACTGCATGGCCTTGATGCTCCTGTAACCGGCGGAGACAGTGGTGCAAAGGCTGGAACATTAACCATTTTAGTGGGCGGCGATAAAGAGGACTTTGATACCTGTCTGCCTGTATTTGAGGCAATGGGAAAGGCCATCAACTATGAAGGAAAATCCGGAAACGGACAGCACACCAAGATGTGCAACCAGATTGCGATCGCCGGTGCTCTGGCTGGTGCATGTGAGGCTATGGTCTATGCAAAGAATGCAGGACTGGATGTAGATGTAATGCTAAAATCCATCTCTACCGGTGCGGCAGGAAGTGCCCAGATGAATAATGTGGCTTCCAAGGCAGCAAAAGATGATTATGCTCCAGGTTTCTTCTTAAAGCACTTTATCAAGGACATGAGCCTGGCAGATGAGGAAGCATCTGAAAGAGGAACAAAATTAGATGTTCTGGAAGATGTACTTGGTATTTGTAAAAAACTGGAAGAAGAAGGAATGGGCGATCTGGGAACCCAGGCGTTGATCAAACATTATAAGTGGTAAAAAATAAACTTCCCTGCTTTTGCAGGGAAAGATATAAGCAGATACAATTTATAATGGCAGCATTAGTTGTCTGCGATACTGAGAGGGAGAGATTCCCTCTCTTTTTTTGAAAAAACGACTGAAATAATGAATGGAACGAAAGCCAAGAGATTCTGCGATTTCAGTTATAGTAAGTGTTGAAAAGCAAAGCAATTCTCTGGACTTTGATAAACGGCAGTCATTGATATATTCAGTGACTGTTTTATGGTAGTGTTTTTGAAATATGCGGTTTAACTGCCGGGGATTCAGATAAGAGATCTGGCTGAGCTGTTCAATGGACAATTCCTGATCCAAGTGAGAATCAATATAATTTCGGACGCTGGATAAAATATTTGAATCTGGATGTGCAAGTTGTGATACAGCTGGTGAAAGAGATTTTTTACGGTATGTCCGGATCACAAAGGGCAAAAGGATCTGTTCCAGATAAAGGGCACACAGATCTTCATAAAAAGCAAGTTTTGAGACACATTCATGAAGGATTTCTTTTAAAAGGTTTTGTGTCCCCTCAGATACGGGAATAAAAGGAGCAAGCTGTGAAAGCTCAAAACGCAGTAAAGGAGAGGAACAGGTAAATGTCAGGTGCAGGATAGAAAGGGTAGAATGTTTTCCAGGCGTAGGAATGGCTACAGAAACAGAGGGAAAAAGAAGGAGATTGTTTTTTCCACAGGAAAAGCTGGAACTGTCTACGATTAAAAAACCGCTTCCGCTGAAAATATAGAAAAGGTGAAAATGATCGGAAGTAGTGGTTGGGAGAATAGTCTGTTTGGGAAAGTCAAAACCAGTTAACTGGATATCCTGAAGCATAAAAGATCCTTTCTGTCGATGGTTGGAGTATTATTATTTACTGGTATTTAAAATGTTTTTTGCGTAATTGACACCGCCTTCGATGTGAGCATTCATGAGACCGGCTGCGCATACAGCATCGTGTTTGACGATGGCTTCATAGATCTTTTGGTGAAAGATAATAGAGTGTTCCAGTGCATTAATAGGTGTAAGCCCCATATTGATAGAACCTTCAACAAGGTCGCTTAAAAGTTCCTGAATGGTTACTAGAATCTGGTTGTGGGTACATTTTGCCACAGCATAATGAAATTGAAGATCCAGTTCATTGTACAAACGCAGCTGACCGGTACGGACTGCTTCCGGCATTTTAGAGAGCACTTTTTTGATCTGTGTCAGATCTTCAGGAAGGGCGTTTAAAGCAGCCAACTCTGCGGATTTACATTCAATGATCTGGCGTATTTCAAAAATGTCTTTTAAACTGTTACTGTCCATAGAAAGCATGGGAAAAAGTGTTTTGATATAGGCGCCAGGCGTAATAGTTTTTACAAAGGTACCTGCGCCCTGACGTATTTCTACGATCCCCATAATGTCCAGTTTTCGCATTGCTTCACGAATAGTGATCCGGCTGACACCAAACTGAGCAGCCAGGTCTGCTTCTACAGGTAGTTTCTCACCGGGAAGATATTGTTTGGCAGCAATTCCTGCACGGAGCTGTTCAGCAATCTGATCAGATAGTCGGATACGATTAACAGCCATAAAGGTACTCCTTTCTTTTTTTAAAACATATGATGATTATATCATTTATCATGAAATAGTGCAAATAATACATGAAATAAATAGGATAATTTAGAAAAAACGCACATTTAAAGCGTTGAAACTAAAAAAAATATAAAGAAATATGTTTTAAATGATAAATACAAAACAAGACGAAAACAGTATAATGAAGTCATTCAAATGAGAAGAACGTGAATGAAAGAAAACAAAAGGAGGAAAATTTTATGAGAAAGAACAAACAGATGGTAAGCCTGGTATTAGCAGCAGCAATGGCAGCATCACTTGCAGGCTGTTCGTCCGGCAAACCTGCTGAGACTAAAAGTGACTCTGGTGCAGCGACGACAGTGGCAGCAGAATCATCATCAAGTGCAGGCGAAAGTACTACGATCACCTATGTTACATTAGGTGATACCGGTATGGAACTTTTAAAACAGGCAGCAGAAGAATTTAAGGCTGAAACGGGTATTGAAGTAAAACTGGAAAGCTGGGCATACAGTGATGCATACCAGAAGATCTTAACACTGGCAGAAGGCAACAATATGCCAGATGCAATGTATGGTTTTTCATCATGGACGCAGCAGTTTAAGGAAGCTGGCTATACAGTAGCCATTGACAAGCTGATCAGCGAAGATTTGTATAATGATTTCTCAGAGGCAGCTTTAGACGTATGTAAGGTTGGAGATGAATTATGGGCAATGCCGTCTTATATGTCCATCCGCGGAATGCTTTTTAATAAGAACCGCATGGAAGAGGCTGGAATTGACAAAGCGCCTACCACATGGGAAGAGTTTTTGGCAGAGGCACCGAAGCTGACCGATCCAACTTCCGGTAAATATGCATATACAATGGTTGCAGGACATCCAAAGAACACATTAGACTGCTTCCTTCCAATCTTGTGGGCTTATGATGCAGATGTAATGAATGAAGACGGAACAGCCAATGGATTTAACAATGAAAATGGTGTAGCGGCTCTTCAAATGTATGCGGATATGGCTCAGTATGCAGTACCGGATTATGGCCAGGCAGATATCAACAGTACACAGAACAACTTTACTACACAGATCGCAGCTGCTTATTTCCACAATGCACAAGGTCTGGCAGCATTAAAGGATGCAGGAGAAGATTATAGCTGGGCAGAGATCACAGAACCATTAGCAGGACCTTCTGGATCAAGATATGCTTTAGGTGTTATGGATGTAGATTTAGTATTTAATACCGGAAATCAGGAAGCAGCAGCTAAATGGTTGGAGTTCTGGCATACAGCAAAATATCAAGGTCAGGTGATCAACCAGGCTGGCTGGGTTCCAAATCAGCAGAGCTATTACAAAGAGATTGCAGATTTTACAGATGAATCTAACGTGATGGTTGCCCCGTTTGCTAAAATGGAGCCTATGGCTAAATTTAAGCCATCTATTACATGTTGGGAAGAAGTACAGAAGGCAATGGCAGATGCTATAACGAAAGCAGTTATGGGCGAGATCAGTGCCAAAGAAGCAATGGAACTTGCAGGAAATCAGGTTGATGAACTGCTGAAAAAACAGTAAGACTATATCTCTGCGGGCAAATTTTTTGCCCGCGGATCTTTTAAGAGGACAGGGGAGATAAAAATGAATCACAGATCCACCAGAAAACAGAATGAGAAGGCAATGAATCTATTATATATTCTGCCCATGTTTATCGTATTTGTGACATTTATAATATATCCGATCACACAGGTATTTTATATGTCGTTTTTTGAACGAAGAGTCAATGGGGAAATGCTTTTTGTGGGATTAAAAAATTTCCAGGACCTGTTCTTGAATTCAGATACCCCAAAAATGTTCCTTAACACATTTGTATGGGTTTTTATAGGTGTGTTCTTTAAATTACTTCTTGGTTTGGGGATGGCATTGGTATTATATAGACAGTTTCTTGGAAAGAGGATGATGACAGCGATCATGCTGATCCCGTATGCTATGCCTGCAGCGGTATCCTGTATGATATGGCGTTTGATGTATAATCCAATGTTTGGACACATTACTCAGTTTTTAATAGATACTCATATTTTAAAGATGCCTGTGGATTTTCTGGGAAATACGAAAACTTCTCTTTTAGCGGTTATGATCGTAAATATATGGGCAGTTGCACCTTTCTGTGCATTGAATATTTTATCAACTATGTATTCAATCCCAACCTACATTTACGAAGCTGCAAGGATTGATGGAGCAAATGGCTGGCAGCAGTTCAGGCATATTACATTCCCGCTGATCACATCATCTATGCGGACGTTAGGTCTTCTGATTGGAATATGGGCATTTAATACTTTTGATGTAATCTTCATGATGACACAGGGAGGTCCGGCAAATTCTTCTTCTATCATGGTCAATTTCATTTATCAGAATGCGTTCCAGTTTAATAATCGCGGCTATTCTGCAGCGATCAGTGTGGTAAGCTTTTTGATCTTATCGGTATTTGCTGTACTGTATGTGAATTCTAAAGAGGAGGATACGCGCTATGAATAATGGAAAAAAGAAAGCAGGATGGATTCTTTTTGGCGTACTAGTAGTATTTATCCTTCTGATACTGATGTTTCCAGTAGCGGCAATGATCTCTGTGTCATTAAAAAAGGTAAACGATGTATTTACGATGCCGGTAACATGGGTCCCAAAAGTTTTTGCTTTCGAGAACTATGTGGAAGTATTCCGAAAAATGCATATTGTAAATGGTTTTAAAGCCAGTGTGATTATTACAAGCATGACGATCATATTGATCATGGTGATCGCCATACCGGCAGCCTATGCATTTTCCAACCTGAATTTTTATTTTAAAAAGCAGTTGTATTATCTGGTACTTGTAAGTCAGATGTTTGCACCAGTCATAGTGATCATACCTCTTTATTCTATGATGAATAAAATGGGGCTGATCGATAACTGGTTAAGCCTTGTGCTAATGAATACCACATTTAACCTGGCGTTTATTGTGCTGATGCTGAAAGCCACCTTTGACAGTGTGCCAAAAGAAGTAGTGGAAGCAGCCAAGATCGACGGTTGCAATTCACGGATGGTCATGACAAAGATCTTTTTGCCGGTATCAAGCACCGGTATCGCAGTTGCTGTTATTTTCGCATTTACAAGAACGTGGAATGAATTTCTTTTTGCATTTACTTTTATTTCCACAACAGAAAAGAAACCGATCATCGTAAGTTTATATGAAATATTAAAGAACAACCCGGCAGTGGGCATTCCGTGGCATTATGTAATGGCAGGAGCTATGTATACCACTGTACCGTTAGTGATCCTGTTTATATGTATCAGAAATTATATTACCGGAGATCATACAGCAGGCGCAATCAAATAATGAGGAGGGAATTGAAAGATGAAAAAAATGGATGGATGTTATTATTGTGAGCAGGATGAGGGGTTTCGCAGTCTCCTGTTTAAAATCTGTGACCTGAAGGCATCCAGTGTGTTCTTATGCAAGGATCAGACACTGCCTGGGCGTTGTACCATTATGTATAAAGAACATTACAATGAGATCTATGAGATTCCCAAAGCAGACCGGGATGAATTTATGGATGATGTGTGTGCACTGGCACAGACAATAAAAGAACTGTTTGGTGCAGATAAGATTAATTATGCGATCTATGGTGACGAGGTTACCCATGTACATTATACCATCTGCCCAAAATATAAAGGAAAACTTGGGTGGGGCGGTCCTTTCGTACTGTTCCCGGAGGAAAAAGATAAGATCACACTGACAGAAGAAGAATACAAAGAACGGATGAAACTGATCGGTGATACAGTTATGGCCAAGAGAGGAGTAAAGCCGTGAAAACAGGAATCCCTTATGGAGATAAAACCGTTTATTTCGAGATCCCGGAAGAAAATTTCATTGGCTTATTAGATCCACCTGAAATTTTTCCGGCAGAAGATCCGGGACAGGTGTTGCTTGATGCAATAGAGAACCCTATTGGCGGAAAAAAACTGGAAGAAATTGTAAGACCAGGCAAAAAGATCGTTGTGATTGCAGATGATGGTTCCAGACCAACACCTGTGTCGCTGATCCTTCCAGTTCTTATGAAAAAACTTAAGGAATGTGGGGCACAGCAAAAAGATATAAAAATCGTGATCGCTTTAGGAAGCCACCGTTATATGACAGAAGATGAGATCAAAGACCGTGTGGGAGAAGAAATCTATGATTCATACAGCGTTGTAAATTCTGAATTTAAAGATCCAAAAGAACTAGTTTACATATGTGATTCCCAGGAAGGTGCTCCTTTATTTGCAACAAAGTCCATTATGGATGCAGATATAAGGATTGGTGTGGGAAATCTGGTTCCTCATCCTGTTATGGGCTGGGGCGGTGGAGGAAAGATCATTTTCCCGGGAGTAGCAGGAGAAGATACCGTATCTTATTTTCACTTAAAAGCCAGCTTATATGATGACAACATGTTTGGATGGAGTACAACACCTGTGCGGGACATGATGGAAGGATGGGTAGAGAAGATCGGTCTTGATTTTATTATCAATACCGTCCTGACACTAGGGCTGCAGTTATATAAAGCAGTAGCTGGTGATTATGTAAAAGCTCACCGTGAAGGCGTAAAGATTGGTAAAAAGGCGTTAGGATGCAAGGTGGCGGAAAAAGCCGATGTTGTGATTGTCAGTTCCCATCCTGCTGACCAGGATTTCTGGCAGTCACCAAAAGCTATTTACGGAGCGGAGCCGGCATTAAAAGGTGCATCTGGCGGAACCGTTATACTGGTAAGCCCTAATTACGAAGGGGTGGGACCGCATCCGGAATACCCGGAATTTATGGGAAGAGATGACGGCGATGAGATTGTTAAAAAATGCATTGCCGGTGAAAATATCTATGGTGATCCACTGGCGATTGCTGTTGGAAACAGCATGTCCAAAATGCGTCGTCGCCGCAAGTTGGTGGTAGTAGGAGATGGAGTGACCGAAGAGGAGATGGAGCGGTGCGGATGCATCCATTATCCATTATCCAGACTTCAGGATGCTGTGGATGATGCTATATCAGAATATAAAAACTGCAGGGCGGCAGTTTTAAGCGGGGGTGCAGAAGCATTCTTATATGAAGACGAGGAGTAGGTAAAAATGGCACTGATAAAGGAAATGAAAACAGGAAAACTTCTGGTAAAGGTGTTTGATACACGAAATGCAATGGGGGAAGATGCAGGAAAAGAAGCAGCTGCATGTATTAGACAGCTTTTAAAAGAAAAAGAAGAGATCAATATTATTTTTGCAGCAGCGCCTTCACAGAATGAGACGCTGGAAACACTGATCAAAGAGCCGGGAATTGAATGGGAACGGGTTAATGCATACCATATGGACGAATATGTAGGTCTGGCACCGGAGCATCCGGCTGGTTTCCGCAATTATTTAAATCGTACTATCTTTGAAAAACTGCCTTTTAAGACCATTAATCTAATCAATGGAAATGCAGAAGATGCCTATGCAGAGGCAAAACGCTATGGAGAACTGTTACTGGCTCATCCTGTTGATCTGTGTCTGTTAGGCGTAGGAGAAAACGGCCACTTGGCGTTTAATGATCCAGGTGTGGCTAAATTTGATGATTCGGTACGAGCGAAGGTAGTTCCTTTAGATGAGGTATGCAGACAGCAGCAGGTAAATGATGGGTGTTTTGAAAAGATTGACGAAGTGCCTGCACATGCTATTACCGTAACCATACCAGGATTGACAGCTGCAAAATATATGTTCTGCAGTGTGCCGGCAGCAACGAAGGCAAGAGCAGTCAAAGATATGTTATCCGGAGAAGTGACGGAAAAATGTCCGGCAAGTATCCTGACGGAGCATGAGGCAGCAGTATTATATCTTGATAAGGACTCGGCAGCTATGATTTAGCGGAGGTATTATGAAAATATATTTTACCAATGGAAAGATCATTTACCCGGATAAGATTGAATCAGGGTTTGTGACTGTTTGCGGACAGATCATAGAACAGATTGGAAAAGGCAGTCCTCAGGTGGAAGAAACAGACATTGTTTATGATCTGGATGGCAGATATCTTTCTCCGGGGTTTGTGGAAATACATAGTCATGGTGCTGGCGGAAGCGATTTTATGGATGGAACCCCAGAAGCGGTGATTGCTGCGGCAAAAACACATCTTAAACACGGCACTACAACACTTTTTCCAACAACTCTTGCAGCAAGTAGGGAAGAAATTTTGGGAAGTATTGATGCACTGCGCACAGCACGTCACCTTATGTCAGATGGTCCTGAAATGCCGGGACTCCATATGGAAGGACCTTACCTGAATGTAAAACAGAAGGGGGCTATTGACGAAAAATATATTCGGAATCCTATAAAAGAAGAATATGAAGAATTTATTTTCTATGGAGAAGGTGTAATAGCAAGATGGACATTGGCACCTGAGCTTCATGGGGCAATGGATTTTATTCATTGCTTAAGAAGTCATGGGATCGTACCATCTTTAGGGCACACAGATGCTGAATATAGTCAGATATTGGAAGCATATCGTCATGGAGCCCAGCATGTGACTCATTTGTATTCTGGAATGTCCGGAATGGTGCGAAGAGGAGGTTTCAGATATCCGGGACTTATAGAAAGTGCTTTTTGTATTGAAGATATGACGGTTGAAGTGATCGCTGATGGCTGCCATCTTCCACCAGAGATCCTGCGTATGGTCTACCAGGTAAAAGGTGCTGATAAAGTAGCGTTGACCAGCGATTCCATGCGCTGTGCAGGTCAGAATGTGAAGGAATCTATTCTGGGAAGCCTAAAAAATGGCCAGAAAGTGCTGGTTGAGGATGGAGTGGCGAAAATGCCTGATCGAACAGCTTTTGCAGGCAGTGTTGCTACAGATGACAGACTGGTGCGCATCATGCATGAGAAAGCAGGAGTGCCTTTGTATGACTGCGTCCGTATGATGAGCCTGACTCCGGCATCCATTATGGGAATTGACGATAAGACTGGAAGTATTATGCCAGGAAAACAGGCAGATTTGATCTGTTTTGATGATAATATCGAGATTTCAGGCGTCATGGTCCATGGAAATGTAGTATATGGCTCATTTGATAAACATACAGGAGATGATATGAAGTGAATAACAATGAGTACAGGCGGCTGAAAGGTTTTTATGAAAATGAATTGACCAACCAGATCCTTTCATTCTGGCTGCCCCGGTGCGAAGATAAGGAGTATGGGGGATACTTAAACTGTTTCGACAACATGGGTAAACAGTTGGTAAGCTATGATAAATATACCTGGAGTCAGGGCAGATTTGTATGGATGTTTTCAAGACTGGCAAATACCAGTGCAAAGATCTTTTCAGATGAGCAGAGGAAAGAATTTTTGCGTCTTGCAGAAAATGGAAAAAATTTCCTTATGAAGCACTGCCTCATGGGAGAAGATGATATCCGGTGCGTATATCTGATGGACCGGGATGGAAGCCCGAAACATGTTTCTGGTTATGAAGAGCTGGATATGAGCATTTATGCAGACTGCTTTGCAGTTTTAGCTATGGCAGGATATGCAGCGGCAGCAAAGGATAAAGAAAGCTATGATTTTGGAAAGAAACTGTATTTATCCATTGTTGACCGAGTGGAAAAGGGGAAATTTCATACATTGCCGTATCCATTATCCAGTCAGTACAGAGCCCATGGCATCCCTATGATCTTATCCAATGTAACATATGAGATGTATCAGGCGGCAACTTTACTGGAACCAGGATTTTGTGATGAGTTAAAGACCAGATTAGCCGGATATACAGAAGATATCTTAACTCATTTTGCAGCTGAAGATAATGTGATCCATGAGGTGATAACCTCAGAAAATAAGCCGGTAGATGGAATTTTAGGACAGCACGCAAATCCGGGACATACCATTGAAGATATGTGGTTTATGATAGACGCCATGGATCTGCTGGAAGGGCCAGCATGGATGGAAAAAATATCCGGTATTGTAAAACGTACTCTGGAAATTGGCTGGGATACAGAATTTGGCGGTATACTGCATTATGCAGCTGTGATCGGTGGACGTCCTGAGGGAGAAAAAAAGGTACCGGAAGAGCCTACAGAAAAGCAGGTAGAAGATGGCTGGGGGGATAAGCTCTGGTGGGTACATGCGGAAGCACTTTATACTACCCTTTTATGCTATATGCGCACAGGGGATGAAGCCTTCTGGAACTGGCATGAAAAAGTATTTGAATATACATTTGAGACATTTCCAAACAAAGATCAGCAGATCCGTGAATGGGTCCAGATCCATAGGAGAAACGGAGAAGCAGAAGATAAGGTAGTAGCACTTCCAGTAAAAGATCCGTTCCATATAACAAGGGATCTGATATTGATCCTGGAGCTGCTTGAAAAAAACGCTGAATGATCATAAAAGAATGGAAATTAAAAACGGGAATGAAAAGACACAGGCAGGTAATGGCATAAGCTGTTGCCTGTCTTCTTTTTTGCCAGTCTCCTGTTGAATTATATGCAAAATACACATATAATGACAATTTATGACATAAAAACTATACAAAAGTTCAGAATAACACAACAAAAGTTAGAATAACAAATGGAAAAATACATAATAAAAATGTATAATAACATCATCAGGAGTGAAAATCTCCAGAGAACGTGAAAAGCAGTTTTAAACTGCAAAATTTATTTCCGGCCTGACCGGGAAAGGTGTACCAGAAGGGTACATAGAAAAGGAGAGGTGTATATGAAAAAAAGATTTGCAGCAGCGTCACTGGCAGCCATGATGGTACTGAGTATGACCGCATGCGGAGGCGGAAACACAGCTACTACCGCTGCACCGGCAGAGACAAAGGCAGAGGAAACAACAGCAGCAGAAGCCAAGGAAGAAGCAAAAGGATCTGAGGCTGCGGCAGAGAAAGCCCCGGAAGATTACTCAGGTACAGTAGTTGTATATTCTCCACATGATGCAGACCCATTAAATGCAGGTGTGAACCTGTTTATGGAGAAATATCCGAATGTTAAGGTAGAAGTAGTTGCAGCCGGAACCGGCGAGCTTTGCAACCGTATTGCAGCTGAATCTGCTAACCCGATCGCTGATGTGCTTTGGGGCGGCGGTGCTGACTCCCTGGCAGCATTTAAAGATTACTTTGCACCATATGTTTGTGCAAATGATGATGTAATTGCAGAAGAGTACAAGGATCCAGATGACAAGTGGATCGGTGAAAGCCCACTGCCAATGGTACTGTTCTACAATAAGGAACTGATCGAAAAAGACGGAATGGACATTCCTGAAACCTGGGAAGACCTGACAAAGCCTGAGTGGAAAGGCAAGATTGCATACTGCCTGCCATCTAAATCCGGTTCTGCTTATACCCAGTTATGTACTATGATCCTTGGACATGGCGGCAAGGAAGACGGATGGGATTTCATTAAGAAACTGTATGACAACCTGGATGGAAAGATCGTTGACTCTTCCGGTAAATGCCATAAGATGGTAGCTGATGGAGAGTTCTATGTAGGACTTACACTTGAAAAAGCAGCTGTTCAGTATAAGGACGATCCGACCGTTGGATTTGTATATCCAAAGGATGGAACCAGTGCAGTTCCTGATGGTGTAGCTCTTGTTAAGGGATGCCCGAATGAAGAAAACGCAAAACTGTTTATCGACTTTGTAACTTCCAAAGAGTGCCAGACAGAGCAGAGTGAAAACTGGGGACGCCGTCCTGTAAGAAGTGATATGGACGTTGCAGAGGGACTGGCAAAACTGAGCGACCTGGTATTAGTTGACTATGATTTTGACTGGGCTGCAAATGAAAAAGAGTCCATTATTGAACACTTTAATGATATTATGGTGGATTAATTTTACTGAATCTGACGGATTGAGACGTAAGTGAAAATGTAACACAAAAAGAATAGCAGAAAGACTGCCTGGCCCTGGCGGGCGGGCAGTCTTTTTAGTCTAAGGGAAATATATGGGGGACAAAAAGGAGGACCAGATTTTATGAGTCATGCAGTGATCATTAAAAATGCCGTGAAGAAATACGGTGATTTTACAGCATTAAACGGAGTGAGCCTGGATATTAAACAGGGAGAGTTCTTTACTCTTTTAGGACCGTCAGGATGCGGAAAAACAACGCTTCTGCGTATGATCGCAGGATTTAATACAGTAGATGGAGGCGAGATCTGTTTTGATGACCGGGTGATCAACAATCTGGAGGCGCATAAGAGAGATATCGGTATGGTTTTCCAGAATTATGCGATCTTCCCTCATCTGACAGTGGCTGAGAACGTAGCATATGGCCTGAAAGCCAAGAAATGCCCGAAGGATCAGATACCAGGAAAAGTGGAAGAGGCACTGGAGTTAGTGCAGATCGGCAAATTAAAGGACAGAAAGCCTAATGAGCTTTCCGGCGGACAGCAGCAGCGAGTAGCGCTGGCAAGAGCCTTTGTTATTGAACCGGGTGTACTGTTAATGGATGAACCTCTTTCTAATCTGGATGCAAAGCTGCGTGTACAGATGAGAACCGTTATTAAGAAGCTGCAGCGCCGTCTGGGAATCACCACTATTTATGTAACTCATGACCAGGAGGAAGCGCTGGCTATCTCCGACCGCATTGCTGTTATGAAGGAAGGAAATATCATGCAGGTGGGAACTCCGGAAGAAATCTATAAGAAGCCGGAAAACACCTTTGTAGCTGGATTTATCGGTGTTTCCAACTTTGTAGAATGTGATGTTAAGGGGGATGACCCGAAACAGGCAGTGCTGGATATTAAGGGTGAATGCAAGATCACCTGTACATTAAAAAAGCCATTTAGCGGCAAAGGTATTATTTCTGCAAGACCGGAGCAGCTGTTCTTTGATGATAAAGAAGGACTGCCGGGAACCATTACCATATCCACTTTCTTAGGTGATTTTATTGAGTATGAGATCCTGTTGGATAATGGTCAGACTGTACAGTTAAATGAGTATACAAAGGATGTCCATGAATTAAGACCAGACGGTGAAAAAGTAAAAGTAAACTTTGATATCCGCGCCGTAGGTGTATACGATGCGGCAACCCAGGAGGTGATCTCATGGTAGGTTCCGGAAAGAAGTTAGACTTCTGGTTCTGGGTGAAAGTGGCAGTTGTGGGATTTATGCTGGTGTTTCTGATCTATCCCTTCTGTACATTGATCACCCGAAGCTTTTTTTCAACCAAGGTAGATGGTTTTACTTTTGAGAATTACATAAGATTTTTTACCAAGAAATATTATTACTCAGCACTTGGAAGAAGTATTTTCGTGTCTGTGGTCACTACGATCACAACACTGATCGTAGGCGTTCCTATTGCCTATGTGATGTCCCGTTATAATGTATGGGGCAAGCAGTTTATCCATATTTTTATCATCATGAGCCTTATGAGCCCGCCATTTATCGGCGCGTACAGCTGGATCATGCTCTTTGGACGTTCTGGCCTGGTGACAAATATGTTTTCCCAGTTTGGGATCCATCTTCCAAGTATTTACGGAAAACTGGGTATTATACTGGTGTTTACATTTAAATTGTTCCCTTATGTGTATCTGTATACTTCCGGTGCTATGGGAAGCATTGATTCCAGTCTGGAGGAAGCAGCAGAAAACCTGGGAAGCAACAAGCTTCGCAGACTTTGGACCATTACTTTGCCGGTTGTTCTTCCATCTATTGCAGCAGGCGCGATCATGGTATTTATGACCAGTCTGGCAGACTTTGGAACCCCAATGCTGATCGGTGAAGGCTACATGGTACTTCCGGTTCTTGTATACAATGAATACATGAGTGAGATCGGTGGAAACGCTCACCTGGCAAGTGCTCTTTCCGTTGTAGTTGTATTCTGCTCTACTACCGTTCTTTTAGTGCAGAAACATTTTGTTACAAAGAAGAATTACGTAATGACAGCTATGCGTCCGCCAAAGGAAGAACAGCTTCACGGAGTAAAACGCTTCCTGGCAACCTTCCCGGTTATGCTGATCACATTTATTGGTATCCTTCCTCAGATCGTGGTTATTGTCAGCAGCTTTATCAAGAGTGACTTTACAGGATTTAAGAAGGGCTTCAGCCTGGGAAGCTATATTACGATCTTCAACCGTTTGTGGACCAATATCCGCAACACCTTTGTATTTTCAACGATCGCTATTGTATTTATTATTATCATCGGTATGCTGATCTCTTATATCGTTGTGCGTCAGAAGGGATTTGCAGGTCAGTTAATGGATCTTCTGATCATGTTCCCATTTGTTATCCCGGGAGCTGTTCTTGGTATCAGCCTGATCGTGGCATTTAACAAAGAACCGGTGATCCTTACAGGAACAGCAGTGATCATGATCATCGCTTTTGTTGTACGAAAACTGCCGTATACCGTCCGTTCCGGCAGTGCCTTTTTACAGCAGATGGATCCAAGTGTAGAAGAAGCATCCATCAGTCTTGGAGTATCACCGATGCAGACGTTTATCAAGGTAACAGCAAGACTTATGGCACCGGGTGTATTGTCCGGCGCGATCTTAAGCTGGATCACCTGTATCAATGAGCTGTCTTCCAGCGTTATGCTCTACGGAGGTAAAACAAGTACGATTTCTGTAGCTATTTATACAGAGGTTGTAAGAAACAGCTTTGGTACAGCGGCTGCGTTGGCATCGATCCTGACCGTAAGTACGGTTATTTCACTTCTTATCTTCCTGAAGGTAAGTAAGGGCAAAGTATCTATCGTTTAACCAAATCAAGAAAGTGAGCAAGTAGCGAAAGCGGATTGCGAATAGCATTTGGCACAGGAGGAATAAACAAAATGGTAAAATTTGGAACTGGTGGATGGCGTGCGATTATCGGAGAAGAGTTTACCAAAGAGAATATACAGAAACTGGCACTGGCAATGTGCCTGAAAATGAAAGCTGAGCATAAGGATACAAAAAGTGTGGTCATCGGTTATGACCGCCGTTTCCTTTCAAAAGAGGCTGTGATCTGGGCGTGTCAGATCCTTGGAAAGGAAGGGCTCCATGTGCAGTTTGTTAACCGCAGTGCGCCGACACCGCTTTTAATGTTTTATGTGATGAAACATGAGCTGGATTACGGAATGATGGTAACTGCCAGTCATAACCCGGCGATCTACAATGGCATCAAGGTGTTTACATATGGCGGAAGGGACGCAGACGAGCTTCAGACAAAGGACATTGAAAAATGGCTTCTGGAAGCGGAAAAACTGTATACACCATGCCATGAAGAAGATGGGCAGATGCCGCCGCCATCTTATACAGAGCTGGTGAAAAAAGGAATCGTAGAAGAGATAAATCCGATGAATGAGTATCTGGATAATATCTTATCTGTGATCAATGTAGATGCCATTAGAAAGAGAGATCTGAGAGTGGCAGTTGATCCTATGTATGGCGTCAGTCTGACAGCTTTGAGCACGATCCTGTCAGTTGCAAGATGTACGGTAGAAACCATCAATGCCCAGCATGATACACTGTTTGGAGGCAAAATGCCGGCACCTGCAGAGGATACCCTTAAAAATCTGCAAAACTATGTGTTGGATCGTTACTGTGATATTGGTATTGCAACGGACGGTGATGCGGACCGTTTAGGCGTTATTGATGATAAGGGACATTATCTTCACGCAAACCAGATCCTTGTTATGCTGTATTATTATCTGCTGAAATATAAAGGCTGGAGAGGTGATGCTGTACGAAACCTGGCAACCACCCATATGCTGGACAAGGTGGCAGAAAGCTTTGGACAGAAATGTTATGAAGTACCGGTAGGTTTTAAGTATATTTCCGCAAAGATGCAGGAGACCGATGCGATCATTGGCGGTGAATCTTCCGGCGGTCTGACTGTAAAAGGCCATATCCATGGAAAAGACGGTATTTACGCAGCCAGTCTTTTAGTGGAAATGATCGCTGTAACAGGAAAGAGCCTTTCTGAGATCGTAAAGGATATTGAAGATCAGTACGGTGAAACGCATATGGAAGAGCGCAGCTATCGTTTTACAGCGGAGGAAAAGGTACGCATCCAGAAAGTTCTGTTAGAAGACCAGAAACTGCCGCAGCTGCCTTTTGAGGTATCACGGGTTTCTTATCAGGATGGCTGTAAGGTCTACTTTAAAAATGGTGGCTGGGTAAGCGCAAGATTTTCCGGTACAGAGCCTCTGCTTCGTATTTTCTGCGAAATGGAAAAAGAGGAAGATGCAGTTCGTGCCTGCGTGGTGTTTGAGAAGTTTTTAGGGTTGTAAAACCGTGGAAATATGAGCTATAATGAAATGAGGAAAAACAAGTGCCACGGGGAAAGCAGCATGCATACAGGAAAAGCAGACAAAACACATAAATTATTCAACAGGGAATGCAAAAAAGGGCGTTCCCTGTTCTTTTTATCTGCAGGATCTGCGGTTTTTCTTACTATTTTTGCAGGTCTTACAGGCTGTAGCCGGGCAGATACTTTGCCAGAACCGGAAGAATCGGAAAGCTGGGATCTGACTGTGTTTACAGCGCAGGAGCAGTCCGAATGGGCACCGGTGATCAAGGAATTTGAAGAGCGTACAGGCTGGAATGTAAAGGTGGAAACAGGATCTGCCAGGGAGATGCTTTTCCAATTGGAAAAAGAAGAGGCAGACTGGGACGTTGCATTTGGCGTCAGTGTGGATGCCCTGGAAGAGGGAAAAGAATACTGGCAGCCATATAAGAACACCTGGACCGGGTATTCGGCTACTTCTTTTGTTGTTTTATATAATACCAATGTAGTAACCTATAGAGAATTGCCCACCAGTTGGGACAGTTTATTAGAGCCAAGATGGGAAGGACGTGTAGCTATGCCGGATCCCCTTAAGTCAGACATGGCTGCAGCTGTTTTGGCAGAAGCGGCAAAAAACAGTGAAAAAGAAGAGTTTCTGGATCTTTTAGCAGAAAACATGCAGGATCAGATACCGGCAACTTTTAAAGAAGTAGAGCAGGGGATTTCTGACGGCCGTTATTCCATTGGTGTTGCATCAGAAGAGGCGGCTAAAGCGCTTTCGGTTGCAGGTCAGGATGTAGATTACATTTATCCTCAGGAAGGGGAACGCCTTTTTGAAGATGGGACAGCTATCCGGAAAGGAACCTGCAACACGGCTGCCGCAGAAGAATTTGTAACTTATACTACCTGTGAGGATGTAAAGTGGCTTTTACGTACCCAGCTTTTACGGCAGCCTGCAGATGATTCTGATGGAGAGAAAGATATACCTGGTGAAGAGCTGACCAAGAGATTTTCCAGGCAGCAGGAAGTTTTAAATATCTGGAAGATCATTATGGAAGAAAAGGGCAATACAGCAGGTGAACAGCAACAGAAAAAGGACAGAGAATCAGATGAAAATATTCAATAAACTTTCATTTTACAAAAAAATCTTTCTTGCCTGTCTGCTGACGGCTCTGGTGCCATTATTATGCTCCAGTGTAGTTATGATCCGGTTGTTTACGGCATCTCTTGACCGGCAGAATTTAGAGGAAGGGCGGACTCAGATCACAAAGGCAGAAGCCAGACTGGAGGCAGTTTTTGAGAAATGTGAGGAAGCCTGTGATGCCATTGCCACAGATAAAAAAGCAGCCTGCACCATGATTGAGAAGAGTGAGACAGATCATGAAAGGGAAATGTATCTTTTACTGTATCAGGCAACCCAGGAAACTTCCGGCTATGCCCAGTTTTCCATTTACGATGCAGGGGGACATCTGCGTTATACAACGGATACAGAAAGAAAGGAAAAAGACCTGCCGGTATTCTGGGGGATTTTAAGAAAGGCTTTAAAGGCAGATGATATTGTATATTACAGGACGGATCCGGATCTTTCTATCACAGATAAAGATATCCTGCTTCAGGGAGCAAGACCGTTATATACCGAAGGCGGTGCAAAAACAGGATATATTGTTTTTGACTTTACCAGGGAAAATCTGGACGATCTTTTAGGGGCAGAAGTTTCCACAGGAGATGTGCTTTTGCTTTTGGATACTCATAAGCGGACGGTTTATTGCTTTGGACAGGACAAAAACCAGTCTCAGTCAGGTGATTGGATCGAAAAAATGCTGGAAAATGGTTTTTATTTTCTGTTGTGCCGTCAGGCACCTATGAGTCAGCCAGCTGTCAGGACTATGTGGACGGTCAGCCTGTGTTTGTCGGCATTGGGGCTGTTTTTATGCCTGGCTGTTTCAGGCGTACTTACAGGCAGTATTGCCCGTCCGGTGCAGACATTAGACGAAGCGATGGAAAAGGTGAAAAAGGGAGATCTGACGATCCGTATCCATACACAGGCCAATGATGAAATGGGGCGTCTGACCCGTAGCTTTAATCAGATGACGGAGGATCTGGGGCGGTATCTGGAAGATAAGGTACAGAGGCAGAAGGATTTAAACGAAACTACATTAAAATTATATCAGACCCAGCTGAATCCTCATTTTCTTTATAATACGCTGGATACAATCAAATGGGAAGCCCGGATACGCCAGGTGCCCCGGATCGCTGTGCTGGCAGAGAATCTGGCCATCATACTTAGAAAAAGTATTTCAAGTAAGCCTTTTATTCCTTTAAGGGAGGAACTGGAGACCATTGACAGTTATGTGCAGGTGCAGAAGATCCGCTTTACCGGTGAGTTTTTATGTGAAAAAGAGATACCGGACCAGCTGGAAGAATGTCTGGTGCCGAAAATGATCCTGCAGCCTTTGGTTGAAAATGCGATCATCCACGGTCTGGAGGGCTGTGAAAATGGATATATCTGTATCTATGCAGGCAGAGAAGGGGACACTTTAAATATTTCAATTACCGATGACGGCCGCGGTATGAGTCCGGAGATCCTGGCATGGATCAACAGTCCGGAACCGGAGAAAAGAGAGGGGCATCTGGGACTTTATAACATTATGAGGATATTAAAACTATATTATGGGGATGAATATGGCCTGAAAGCGGAAGTGACAGAAGATGGAACAACTGTCACTTTAAAACTTCCGGTCAGAAAGGAGGGGGACGATGTATAAGGTGGTAGTAGTAGAAGACGAAGAAATTGTCAGAAAAGGCATTATATTTACCATTAACTGGGAAGCGTTAAACTGTATGATCGCAGGAGAAGCGTCTAATGGGGAAGAAGGTGCAGATGTGATCAGGCGCCTTTCACCGGATATTATTGTTACAGATCTGAAAATGCCCCGTATGGATGGTGTGGAAATGATTGAGATGCTGCGAAGTGAGGGGAACCGGGCGAAATTCATTATCCTGACAGCTTACGGTGATTTTAAATATGCTCAGAGTGCGGTTAAACTGGGAGTCAGCGATTACCTGTTAAAGCCGTTAAAAGACGGGAATCTGGAGCAGTCAGTGACCCGTATCATTTCCCAGTTAGAAGAGGGAGACCGGATCCGTAAAGGAGAAGAGGAAGCAACACTTATTTTCCGGTTTAATGCAGATAGAAAAGCGAAAAATAAGTATGTAGAGCAGGCCATCAGGCACATCCGTGAACATTATAGAGAGGATATAAATATCAGTACGGTAGCGGAGCAGCTGCAGATCAGCGAAGGCTATTTAAGCCGTGTTTTCAAAAAAGAAACGGATTACACATTTACCACCTATCTTTCTTATTACCGCATGAAAGTGGCAATGGAACTGTTAAAAGAGGGAAAATTGAAGGTATATGAAGTAGCAGATGCGGTGGGGTATTCGGATACTGCTTATTTCAGCGCCCAGTTTAAGAAGTTAGTGGGGATCGCCCCATCGGAGTATCAGGAACGTGTATGGACGCATTAGTGCCCTGGAAAAAGTGTGTACAGAAAAAAGTAATTATGTTATCATAAAGGTAAGATTGTGAAGACAAAAGTACAAACAATCTGGCAAAGATACCCGGGGAGGTGACCATATGCTTACATTGAAAGACATCTTGGGACATGAGCAGATCAAAGAGCATTTTCTAAACGCGGCAGCAACGGGAAAAGTTTCTCACGCTTATATTTTAAGCGGTGAAGAGGGAATGGGAAAGAAAACACTGGCGGATGCCTTTGCCATGACTCTTTTATGTGAAGAAGACGGGAAAGAACCGTGTATGCAATGTCATGCCTGTAAGCAGGTCCTTTCAGGAAACCACCCGGATCTGATCTATGTAACACATGAAAAACCGGCCAGCATGGGTGTAGATGATATCCGTGAGCAGATCAATGATACCATTATGGTGCGTCCATACAGCAGCCAGTATAAGATCTATATTGTAGATGAAGCAGAGAAAATGACGGTGCAGGCCCAGAATGCCCTTTTAAAGACCATAGAAGAGCCGCCGGCCTATGCGGTGATCATGCTTTTGACTACCAATCCGGATGCATTTTTACCAACGATCCTTTCAAGATGTGTGCAGCTGAAACTGAAACCATTGAAAGACTCTGTGGTGAAGGAATATCTGGAAGAAAAACTTCATGTGAAAGATATTCAGGCAGAAATATACAGTGCATTTGCAAGAGGAAATCTGGGCAAGGCGATCCATCTGGCCCAGTCTGAGGACTTTAAGATGATGTATGAAGAGATTTTAACGCTGTTAAAAGAAATTAAGGAAATGGATATTTCCCAGCTTTTAGATGTGATCCGAAAATTAAAAGACAACAATACGGATATCAAAGAATGTCTGAATTTTATGCAGATGTGGTATCGGGATATCCTGATGTATAAAACAACCAAAGACTTAAACCTTCTTATCTTCAAGGATGAATTTTCCGCAGTGAAGAAGGCGGCATCTTTAAGCAGTTATGAAGGGCTGGAGCGGATATTAGAGGCCATTGATAAGGCCAGAGTCCGTCTGGATGCCAATGTAAATATGGAACTGGTCATGGAGCTGCTGCTGCTGACCATGAAAGAAAACTGATGTGCTTTTTAGGAAAGGAAAATAAGTAAGAGAAATGTTGACAGTAATCGGAGTGCGTTTTCGGGCTGCAGGAAAGATCTACTATTTTGATCCGGCAGACCGACAGATAAAGATCGGGGATCATGTGATCGTTGAAACTGCCAGAGGCATTGAATACGGTTATGTAGTCCTGGGAAACAGAGAAGTGGATGAAACGAAGGTAATACCGCCGTTAAAACCGGTGATCCGTATGGCAACGGATGAGGACCGGGCTATTGAGACGAAAAATAAAGAGAAAGAAAAAGAAGCTTTTAAGATCTGCCAGGAAAAGATCAAAAAACACAATCTGGAAATGAAGCTGATCGACGCAGAGTATACCTTTGACAATAATAAGGTATTGTTTTATTTTACAGCAGATGGAAGAATCGATTTCAGAGAGCTGGTAAAGGATCTTGCAAGCGTATTTAAGACCCGTATTGAGCTGCGCCAGGTTGGTGTAAGAGATGAGACAAAGATCATGGGCGGCATCGGCATCTGCGGAAGACCCCTTTGCTGTCATTCTTATCTGTCTGAGTTTATCCCGGTTTCTATTAAAATGGCAAAAGAGCAGAATCTGTCTTTAAACCCGACTAAGATTTCCGGTGTATGCGGAAGACTGATGTGCTGTCTGAAAAATGAGGAAGAGACCTATGAGGTATTAAACAGCAAGCTGCCGGGACTCGGTGATACAGTTACTACAGCAGACGGCCTTCGGGGAGAAGTTCACAGTGTCAATGTACTGCGCCAGACCGTGAAGGTTGTGGTGATCGTGGATAAAGATGAAAAAGAGATCCGCGAATACAAAGTAGACCAGTTAAAGTTCAAACCCAGAAGAAAGAAAGGCAAAGGCGGCGAAAAGCAGGAAGAGGCAGAATTAAAGAAACTGGAAGCGCTGGAAAAACGGGAAGGAAAGTCAAAGCTGAATGATAAATAGTGAAAAGGAACACAGCTGGAGACAGGAAGGAAATATCCTTTTAAGAGATGATGAAAGGATCGATGATCTCCAGAGAAATCATTATGGCATTATCCAGAGAAAAGGTACTTTCTGTTTTGGGATGGATGCGGTGCTGCTGTCCGGTTTTGCAGTTGTAAAACCGGGGGAGCAGGTGCTGGATCTTGGAACAGGGACTGGCATTATCCCGATCCTTTTAGAAGCGAAAACAGAAGGAAAGCATTTTACCGGTCTTGAGATCCAGAAAGAGTCTGCGGATATGGCCAGGAGAAGTGTAAAATACAATCATCTGGAAGAGAAGGTAGAGATCGTAACAGGAGATATCAAGGAGGCCGGAAGCAGGTTTGCGCTGGCTTCTTTTGATGTGGTCACCAGTAATCCGCCGTACATGAATGATGCCCATGGGATCAAAAATCCGGGAGACGCCAAGGCCATTGCCCGCCATGAGGTGCTTTGCACGTTAGAAGATGTGGTGAGAGAAGGTACGAGAGTATTAAAACCAGGGGGACGATTTTATATGGTCCACAGACCCAGGAGACTGATCGAGATCTTACAGACCATGAAGCAGTATGGTCTGGAGCCAAAGCGGATGAAATTTGTCCATCCGTATAAGGACCGGGAAGCAAATATGGTACTGATCGAGGCAGTAAGAGGCGGCGGCGCTCTCATGAAGATTGAAGCGCCTGTGATCGTTTTTGATGAGAATGGGGAGTATTCGGAAGAGATACGTACTACGTATGGGTATTAGTGAGCCAGCTGGTTTAATTTGCGGAGGGAAACGTATATGACAGGAAAATTATATCTGTGTGCAACACCCATTGGTAATCTGGAAGATATTACCTACCGGGTGTTGAAAACATTAAAAGAGGCAGATCTGATCGCAGCAGAAGATACAAGACACAGTATCAAGCTGTTAAATCATTTTGACATAAAAACGCCCATGACCAGTTATCATGAGTATAACAAGGTAGAAAAGGCAAAATATCTGGTGGAGAAGATGGCAGAAGGAACCAACATCGCGCTGATCACAGATGCGGGAACACCGGGAATTTCTGATCCAGGCGAGGAGCTGGTCAGACGGTGCTATGAAGCGGGTATTCCGGTTACTTCCCTTCCAGGTCCGGCAGCCTGTATCACAGCGCTTACCATGTCCGGGCTTCCAACCAGAAGATTTTGTTTTGAGGCATTTCTGCCTGCAGAAAAAAGTGATAAAAAAGAGCGCCAGCGGATCTTGGAAGAATTGAAAAAAGAAACAAGGACTATGATCGTCTATGAAGCGCCTCACCATCTTGTAGCCACCTTAGAGGATCTGTATGGAGTGCTTGGAAACAGAAAGATCACGATCTGCAGAGAACTGACCAAGAAGTTTGAAAGCGCCTTTCAGACCACCTTTGAAGAGGCTCTGGCACATTATGAGACAGAAGAACCGAAAGGGGAATGTGTGATTGTCATTGCCGGAAAGCCGGTGGAAGAAATACGGGAAGAAGAGATCCGCGCCTGGGAAGAGATGCCCATTGAAGAACATATGGAACATTATCTGTCACAGGGAATGGATAAAAAAGAAGCTATGAAGGCAGTTGCGAAAGACAGAGGAATATCCAAAAGAGATGTATATCAGCAGCTGTTATAAAGTTACAGTTCAGCCTTGCGAAGATTTAGGGCTAAAAGTACGTTGAAAACTTGTTTTCATAAGTACTTTTGGCCCTAAATCTTCATAAGGAAGATGCAAGGCTGAACTGCAAATTTTACTCTGTTACCTTTAGTCCTGCCAGCTTTGCCAGTGCCAGAATGGATTCTCTGGAAACTTTCTTTCCTTCATATTCTACTAAATTTTCGGTTCCCCCGGTGAAAATATCTGCATTTTCTGCTTTTTTCAGGATGATGCAGTCATCCTGAACTGTGATCTCCAGCGCATCTTTTACTTCCAGATTCAGGCTTCTTCTCAGTTCAATGGGAAGAGTGATCCGCCCAAGTTCGTCCAGCTTTCTTATAACCCCTGTTGTTTTCATATGAAATACCTCCAGATATTTTGATGTTCTCTCGGAGTCTTTCATGCACCTGCCTTTGTGGCTGATTTTCCGCCAGCCGCACCCGA
>ERZ773149.878-NODE-878-length-27010-cov-8.225561_pt1 | contig 27010 bp, 18 predicted proteins | sample MGYA00511081_ERZ773149 | MGnify/ENA primary metagenome ERZ773149 (study PRJEB29015, sample SAMEA2737846) | human gut metagenome | biome: human gut; feature: human-associated habitat; material: faeces | place: China | collected 2012 ...
CCGGAAGCACGTATGATCCAGATCCAGCCATGGGAGAAGAGCATGCTCAAGGCAATTGAGAAAGCAATTCTTACATCTGATATCGGAATCAACCCGACAAATGATGGAACATCTATCCGTCTGGTATTCCCAGAACTGACAGAGGATCGCAGAAAAGAACTTGCAAAAGATGTTAAGAAAAAAGGTGAGGAAGCGAAAGTTGCTGTACGTAATGTCCGTCGTGATGGAAATGTTGCTTTCAAGAAACTGAAAGGAACGGAAATTTCTGAAGATGAGATCAAAGATCTTGAAGATGAACTTCAGAAGATCACAGACAAGTATGTTGCTAAGATTGACAAAATGGTAGAGGCGAAGTCCAAGGAAATCATGACAGTCTAAATCGAAAAACAGCAGAGCTGAATTGTCAGATTGTAATGTGGAAAAACTGTTTACAGATTATTTGTACGCAGATAAGTTTTTAAGAACATGGAGGCTTATTTAAGGCCTCCATTTCTTCTTTAAAGAAAGTTGCGACAGAGAGGATAAGAAAATGAACGTACCACAGCATATTGCGATTATTTTAGATGGAAACGGACGCTGGGCAAAATCAAAAGGAATGCCGAGAAATTACGGACACGCACAGGGAGCCAAGAACGTTGAGAAGATCTGTGAAGAAGCATGGCGTATGGGAATCAAGTACCTGACAGTCTATGCATTTTCTACAGAAAACTGGAGCAGACCACAGAATGAAGTGGATGCACTGATGAAACTTTTAAGAAACTACATGAAAACATGTCTGAAGACAGCGGCAAAGAATGATATGAAGATCCGTGTGATCGGCGATATTGAACCGCTGGATGAGGATATCAAGAGCCGGATCAGAGAACTGGAAGAGGCAACAGCCAACAATGGAGGGCTTAATTTTACAATTGCCCTGAATTATGGAAGCCGTGATGAGATCACAAGAGCAGCCAGAAAGCTTGCGAAGGATTGTGCGGCCGGCAAGGTAAATCCGGACACGATCGATGAATCATTATTTAATTCTTATCTGGATACAAATGACATTCCGGATCCGGATTTGATGATCCGTACAAGCGGAGAACAAAGATTATCGAATTATCTGCTTTGGCAGCTGGCCTATTCAGAGTTTTATTTTACAGATATTCCGTGGCCGGCATTTACGAAAGAAGAGCTTATAAAAGCGGTGGAAGAATATAACCGCAGGCATAGAAGATTCGGCGGAGTAGAGGAGGCGGAATAAAGATGTTTAAAACAAGGTTACTAAGTGGAATACTATTAGTGATCATCGCGCTTGTCACAGTGATCACGGGCGGAAACCTGCTCTTTGCAGTTTTGTTATTAATCAGCCTGATCGGAATGACAGAGTTGTATAAAGTATTTCACATAGAGAAGAAGGCACCAGGAATTGTCGGATATATTTTTGCAATCCTGTATTATGGGTTATTATATTTTAAACCGCTTCTTCCGGGAGAATCCTTAAACTGGTTTGTTATGCTGTTTATGGCTTTTTTGATCTGCCAGATGGCGGTTCTTGTATTTGCCTATCCGAAATATAATACACAGCAGATTTTTGCCGGTTTTTTTGGAATGTTCTATGTGGCAGTGATGCTCTCTTACATTTATCAGACAAGAAATCTTCCGGGAGGAATCTTCTCGGTATGGCTTGTATTTGTATGCTCCTGGGGATGTGATACTTGTGCATACTGTGTCGGTATGTTGATCGGAAAGCACAAGCTGGCACCGATTTTAAGTCCGAAGAAATCAATAGAAGGTGGAATCGGAGGAATCCTTGGTGCAGCATTGATCGGAGTATTGTATGGACTTGCAATTAACTACTGGGGAAATGCGGCAGCAGATTTATTGCAATATGCGATTATTGGTGCGGTCGGTGGAGCAATTTCACAGATTGGAGACCTGGCAGCTTCTGCGATCAAGAGATACCACAACATTAAAGATTATGGAAAACTGATTCCGGGACATGGAGGAATTCTTGACCGTTTTGACAGTGTTATCTTTACAGCACCTATTATTTTCTATCTTTCCCTGTTTCTGTAAAAGGAGATATATGTGTGATAGATGCGTTGCTGATCCACAGTTTTGTGGATTGTAACATAAAAGCAGAATAGAGGTAAAAAGTTACGATGAAGAAAATTGCAATTTTGGGATCTACAGGATCCATAGGAACACAGACATTGGAGATTGTCAGGACAAATGGCGATCTGGAGGTTACAGCACTTGCAGCAGGGAATAATATTGATCTCCTGGAGAAACAGATCAGAGAATTTAAGCCGAAACTGGCAGCAGTTTGGAAAGAAGAAAGAGCAAATGAATTAAAAGACAAAATAAATGATCTGGATGTTAAAGTAGTAAGCGGTATGGATGGACTGCTTGAAGTAGCGAGACAGCCGGAGTCAGAGATTCTTGTGACAGCAATTGTCGGAATGATTGGAATTCTTCCTACAATTGAAGCAATTAATGCAGGAAAAGATATTGCTTTGGCAAATAAAGAGACACTGGTCACAGCAGGACATATCATTATGCCGCTGGCAAAGGAAAAAGGGGTTTCTATTCTTCCGGTGGATAGCGAGCACAGCGCAATCTTCCAGTCTCTTCAGGGAGGACAGCAGAAGGCTCTGCACAAGATTCTCCTGACGGCATCCGGTGGACCATTTAGAGGAAAGAAACTGGAAGATCTGGCGAACATCCAGGTAGAGGATGCATTGAAACATCCAAACTGGGCAATGGGACGCAAGATTACAATTGACTCATCTACAATGGTGAACAAAGGTCTTGAAGTGATTGAGGCGAAATGGCTCTTTGGAGTGGATGTAGATCAGATTCAGGTTGTTGTGCAGCCACAGAGTATCATTCATTCAATGGTGGAATATGAAGATGGTGCAGTGATCGCACAGCTTGGAACACCGGATATGAAACTTCCAATCCAGTATGCACTCTATTATCCGGAACGTCGTTATCTTCCGGGTGACAGACTGGACTTTTCGACACTTCAGCAGATCACGTTTGAACAGCCGGATCTGGAAACATTTTATGGATTGAAGCTTGCTTTTGAAGCGGGAAGAACAGGAGGTTCCCTTCCGACCGTGTTAAATGCGGCAAATGAGAAAGCAGTTGCGCTGTTCCTTGACAGAAAGATTAAGTATCTCCAGATTCCTGAGATTATTCAGGCGTGTATGGAAGCGCATAAAAATATTGCGGCTCCAACCGTTGAGGAGATACTAAAGACAGAACAGGAAACATATGAATTTATTAAAAACAGGTGGTAATGTATGGGCATAATCTTGGCAATTCTGCTATTCAGTGCGATTGTAATCTTTCACGAATTAGGACACTTTCTGCTTGCAAAGAAGAATAAGATCCGTGTGGATGAATTCTCTCTGGGTCTTGGACCGACTATTTTTGGAAAACAGTTTGGAGAAACAAAATTCAGCTTAAAGCTTCTTCCGTTTGGCGGAGCCTGCATGATGGGGGAAGATGATGTGGATGATATGTCTGAAGGGAGCTTTAACAGCAAATCGGTCTGGGCAAGAATGTCAGTAATTGTTGCAGGTCCAGTGTTTAATCTTATTCTTGCATGGATCCTCTGCATGATTATTATTGGCTGGACGGGATATCGAGCACCGATTGTCAGTAATGTGACAGATGGATATTCAGCGCAGGAAGAAGGTATCGAACCGGGAGATGTAATCAAGAAGATCGGAGGAAAATCAGTTTATATCTGGAACGATATCAGTCTGTATAATATGATGCATGCGGGAACAAAAAGTGTAGAAGTTGAGTATGAGCGTGACGGTAAGGATTATACAGTTGTGCTGGAACCAAAACAGAATGAGGGAGATGCTTTTCCTCTGCTTGGAATTACAGGTGGTGAGATGGTTCGTCCGGGTCTGTTTGGAACGGTTCGATACGGAGCATATACGGTGAAGTATTGGATCACATATACAGTTGACAGTCTGAAAATGTTAGTTGGTGGAAAGGTAGGAGTAAAAGATCTTTCCGGTCCGGTTGGAATTGTCAGTGCGGTAGATAACGTTTATCAGGAAGCAGCTCCGGCAGGCATGGTAGTAGTGATTTTAAATCTTCTCAATATAGGAGTACTTCTGACCGCCAACCTGGGTGTGATGAATCTGTTACCGCTTCCGGCGTTGGACGGTGGACGTCTTGTATTCCTTATCATTGAGGCCGTTCGTGGAAAAAGAGTACCGCCTGAGAAAGAAGGCATGGTACATTTTGCAGGATTTGTGCTTCTGATGGCATTGATGGTTGTTATTATGTTTAATGACATTCTGAAACTTGTGTAGAAAACAGGAAAGAATAGGAGTTTCCCGCATATACTGGAAAAAGGAAACGAATCAGATGTGGGAGACAAACTATGAAACTTTTTCAACCGATACAAGGTTCAATTGAAAGCAAAGAAACGCAGGAGAATCTGATCGATCGTGGTCAGCTGCAGGTAAATGTTACATCTTCTGTGAATGCATTTCCAGTAAAAGAAGCACGGATTTCCATCTCTTATACAGGAATTCCGGAAAGTATATTAGAGCAGGTGGTGACGGATTCTTCCGGTCAGACAGAACTGGTTGAACTGAATGCACCACCGGAAGAATGGAGTCTGGATGAGAACGAAGAACGTCAACCATATTCAGAATATACATTGAATATTGAAGCAGAAGGATTTGAGTCGATCAGTGTTTCGGGAACAGAGATCCTGGCAAACACAAAGGCAATCCAGAATATACGCATGAAACAAAAGGATCAGAGCAGGGAAGAAGAGCAGGTATTCGTCATCCCTGCTCATACTTTATATGGAAATTATCCTCCGAAGATTGCAGAGGAAGAGATTAAGCCGGTAAATGAAACAGGAGAAATTGTCTTGAGCCGTGTGGTTGTACCGGAATATATTATCGTACATGATGGATCTCCGCGGGATTCTACAGCACAGAATTATTATGTGAAGTACAAAGATTATATAAAAAATGTCGCATCAAGTGAAATCTATGCAACCTGGCCGGCAGACACCATAAGGGCAAATGTGCTGGCAATTATGTCATTCACTTTAAACAGGGTTTATACGGAATGGTATCGAAATAAAGGGTTTGATTTTACAATTACATCATCAACGGCATTTGACCATAAATGGATCCCGGAGCGCAATATATTTGAGCCTATTTCAGTGATTGTGGATGAACTGTTTGCAGACTATCTGTCACGGCCGAATGTGCGCCAGCCAATCCTGACACAGTATTGTGATGGTCGCAGAGTGAGTTGTCCAAACTGGTTGACACAGTGGGGGTCGAAAAGTCTGGGAGAACAGGGATTTTCTCCGATTGAAATTCTAAGGTATTATTATGGTGACGATATGTATATCAATACGGCAGAAGCAATCTCAGGTATTCCGTCCTCCTGGCCGGGATATACACTGGAACAAGGTTCACAAGGCCCCAAAGTGCGTCAGATACAGGAAGAACTGAATGTGATTGCAGGTGCATATCCGGAAATCCCCAAATTGACGGAAGATGGAATCTATGGACCTGAAACAGAAGCGGCTGTCCGGAAATTTCAATCTATATTCGGTCTTCCGGTAACAGGAGAGATAGATTATAAAACATGGTATAAGATATCGGAAATTTATGTTGGCGTGTCAAGAATAGCAGAGCTTTCATAAAGTACAGGAACAGTTCAGACAGGAGACAGTGAAATTAATGGAAAGAGACAGAAGACGAAGGAAAAAACGACGAAGAAATAGAAAAACAACAAGAAAAGGATTCGTGTTTCTTGTGCTTCTTCTTGTGATCATCGGAGTGGCAGGTGTATTAAAGATGACAAAAGTAGTACCAGGATTATTCCGTGAGTCTGGAAATGTCCTTTTGTCTGATTCTGGTCAGAAAATAGAATTTCCGGAGTTAAATGTATCAGAAGAAGATGTTGCAGATGGTTTTTATTATCAGCAGCTGTCGGAGCAGGAAAAACAGGTTTATCGTGAGATCCTGCAGGGGGTTCGTTCCATGGAAGAGACCATTCTTCTTCATGCAGGCGAGAATGACGAGGCAGGAAAGATATACGAATATCTGATGTATGACCGGCCGGAATTGTTCTGGTGTGACGGCAGCTCAAAAATGACGGTATACAAAGACTACACAGAGTTTCATCCGTCTTATATCTGCACACCAGATCAGAGAGAATCCAGACGGGAGCAGATTGAAAATGCGGCACAAGAGGCACTTGCAGGTGCACAGGGATGTGAGACAGCGTATGAGAAGATCAAGTACATTTTCAAATATCTTGTAGATACTGTGGATTATGATCAAAACGCATTGGATAATCAGAATATTTATAGTTCTTTGGTTGGGAAAAAATCCGTCTGCGCAGGATATTCCAGGGCAGCGCAATATCTGTTGAAACAGATGGGAATAGAATGTATTTACGTTGTGGGAACAGTAAAAGAGCAGGGGGCACATGCATGGAATATAGTGAAATGTAATGATAAGTATTATCAGATGGATGTGACTTTCGGAGATCCGATCTTTCAGGAGAATGAGACGGGAGAAACGCTGCCTCATGATCTTGTGAATTATGAGTATCTATGTTGTACAGATGAAGAAATTTTTACAGATCATCAGCAGGATGATTTTGTGCCGTATCCGGTGTGCGATTCCAATGATCTGGAATATTATCGAATCAACGGTCTGTACTATGAAACATTTGATGAGAATGAAATCTATGAAAAAATGAAAGCAGGGATAGAACAGGAACAGGAAATGTTTGCTATCCGCTTTTCGGAAAATGCTGTTTATGAAGTTGCAAAAGAGAAAATTATAGATAATTTGATTCCACAGGCGGCGCAGTTTCTTGTTGACTTTAGACAATTGGAAGAAGTGAAATATACGTATGCCGTGGATGACAGAAAGCGGATCATAATGATCTTCTGGTATTCATAAAAATGCATAAAATACCATTTATAAGTAAAAAATACCAATATATATTAATAAAAGTACTAAGTTATTCATCAAAAATGATGTTGAAATGTCTCTCATGCTGTAGTATAATCTTTACAATTTGAGAAAGAGGGCGCTCTGGGATAAAGACTCCATGAGCGCCTTCCTTTTGAGAAAAAATATTTTTACGAAGGGAAAGGGTGAACAGATGAAAGCGTTTCTTATTTTGGAAGACGGTACTGTGTTTACAGGAACAAGCATTGGTTCGACGAGAGATATGATCAGTGAGATCGTGTTTAATACTTCAATGACAGGATATCTTGAGGTACTGACGGACCCTTCTTATGCGGGACAGGCAGTGGTTATGACATATCCGCTGATTGGTAATTATGGAATTACACCGGATATGGAGTCATTAAAGGCGTGGCCAGATGGATATATTGTGAGGGAGTTATCCAGAATGCCAAGTAACTTCAGATGTGAAGGTACAATTCAGGATTTCCTCAAGAAATATGATATTCCGGGTATTGCGGGAGTTGATACTCGTGCTCTTACAAAGATTTTAAGAGAAAAAGGTACCATGAATGGTATGATCACAACAAACGAGAATTACGATCTTGATGAAGTAATCTCTAAGTTGAAGAATTATAAGGTAGAAGGTGTTGTCTCCAAAGTTACATGTGCGGAGAAATACGTTTTAGAAGGAACAGGCAAGAAGGTTGCACTTCTTGATCTCGGAGCTAAGAAAAACATCGCAAAATCTTTAAATGATCGCGGCTGCGAAGTGACCGTTTATCCGGCCGATACAACAGCGGATGAGATCATCGCATCTAATCCAGATGGCATTATGCTTTCCAATGGACCTGGAGATCCGGCAGAATGTACATCAATTATCAAAGAAATCAAAAAGCTTTATGAAACAGATATCCCAATATTTGCCATTTGCCTTGGACATCAGTTGATGGCACTTGCAACAGGTGGTACAACTTACAAGTTAAAATACGGACACCGTGGTGGAAATCATCCGGTGAAAGATCTTCAGACAGGCAGAGTCTACATTTCTTCACAGAATCACGGCTATGTTGTTGATGAAGACAAGATTGATCCAAACGTTGCAGTTCCTGCATTTAAGAATGTAAATGACGGAACAAACGAAGGACTTGCATATGTTGGAAAGAACATTTTTACAGTTCAGTTCCATCCGGAAGCATGCCCGGGACCACAGGATTCAGGATACCTGTTCGATCGTTTTCTTGAGATGATGGGAGGAGAGAAATAATGCCAAGAGATAATAGTATCAAAAAAGTATTAGTTATCGGTTCTGGTCCGATCGTCATCGGACAGGCTGCGGAGTTCGATTATGCTGGAACTCAGGCCTGCCGTTCACTGAAAGAAGAAGGGATTGAGGTTGTACTTCTCAACTCAAACCCTGCAACAATCATGACAGATAAAGATATCGCAGATCGTGTTTATATCGAGCCACTGACAATTGAGGTTGTTGAGCAGCTGATCAAAAAGGAGAAACCAGACAGTGTACTTCCAACACTTGGAGGACAGGCTGGACTGAACCTTGCAATGGAACTCGAAGAGGCTGGATTCTTAAAAGAGAATAATGTACGCCTGATCGGAACAACATCTGAGACAATCAAGAAGGCAGAGGACCGTTTGGAATTCAAGGCAACAATGGAGAAGATCGGTGAGCCGGTTGCAGCTTCTCTTGTTGTAGAAAATGTAGAAGACGGACTTGCATTTGCAAATAAGATCGGCTACCCGGTTGTTCTTCGTCCTGCTTATACACTGGGAGGAAGCGGTGGTGGTATCGCGCATGATTCTCAGCAGTTAGTAGAGATCCTTGAGAATGGTCTTCGTCTTTCCCGTGTTGGTCAGGTTCTTGTTGAACGTTGTATCGCAGGATGGAAAGAGATCGAGTACGAGGTAATGCGTGACGGAGCAGGAAACTGTATTACAGTATGTAATATGGAAAATATTGACCCGGTTGGAGTTCATACTGGAGACAGTATCGTAGTCGCACCTTCTCAGACACTGGGCGACAAGGAATATCAGATGCTTCGTACATCTGCACTGAATATTATCAGCGAGCTGAACATCACAGGTGGATGTAACGTACAGTATGCATTACACCCGGAGACATTCGAGTATTGTGTAATCGAGGTAAACCCTCGTGTAAGCCGTTCTTCTGCACTTGCTTCCAAAGCAACAGGATATCCGATCGCGAAGGTTGCAGCGAAGATCGCACTTGGATACAATCTGGATGAGATTAAGAATGCAATCACACAGAAGACCTATGCAAGTTTTGAGCCAATGCTTGACTATGTAGTAGTTAAGATCCCGAGACTTCCATTTGATAAATTTATCAGTGCGAAGAGAACACTGACAACACAGATGAAAGCAACCGGAGAGGTTATGAGTATCTGTAATAACTTCGAGGGAGCTCTTATGAAAGCAATCCGTTCTCTGGAGCAGCATGTAGACAGCCTGATGTCTTATGACTTCACAGATCTGACAGATGATGAACTGATCGATCAGCTGAAGAAAGTAGATGACATGCGTATGTGGAGAATCGCAGAAGCATGCAGAAGAGGAATCTCTTACGATCTGATCCACGAGATTACAAAAGTTGATGAGTGGTTTATTGATAAATTTGCGATCATCACAGAGATGGAGACAGCTCTGAAGACACAGGAACTTACACCGGAGCTTCTTGCAGAAGCAAAACGTATCGAGTTCCCGGATAATGTAATCGCACAGCTGACAGGTAAGACAGAGCAGGAAATTCACGATATGCGTCATGCAAACGGTATCGTTGCAGCATATAAGATCGTAGATACTTGTGCAGCAGAGTTTGCCGCAGAGACACCATACTACTACTCTGTATATGGAAGCGAGAATGAAGTTGAACAGACAAAAGATAAGAAGAAAGTACTTGTTCTTGGATCCGGTCCGATCCGTATCGGTCAGGGTATCGAGTTCGACTTCTGTTCTGTACATTGTACATGGGCATTTGCAAAAGACGGATATGAGACAATCATCGTAAATAATAACCCGGAGACAGTAAGTACAGACTTTGACATCGCTGATAAGCTGTATTTTGAGCCACTGACACCGGAAGATGTAGAGAGTATCGTTGATATTGAGAAACCAGACGGAGCAGTTGTACAGTTTGGTGGACAGACAGCAATCAAGCTGACAGAAGCACTTATGAAGATGGGAGTACCAATCCTTGGAACATCTGCAGAAAATGTAGATAAAGCCGAAGACCGTGAGCTCTTTGATGAGATTCTTGAAGAGTGCGAGATCCCGCGTCCGACAGGTGGAACAGTATTCACAGCAGAAGAAGCGAAAGAAGTTGCCAACAGACTTGGATATCCTGTATTGGTTCGTCCTTCCTACGTTCTGGGTGGACAGGGAATGCGGATTGCGATCAACGACAATGATATTGATGAATTCATCGGAATCATTAACAGAATCGCACAGGATCACCCAATCCTTGTAGATAAATACCTTCAGGGAAAAGAGATTGAGGTCGATGCAGTATGCGACGGAACTGATATCCTGATCCCGGGTATCATGGAACATATCGAGCGTGCAGGAATCCACTCCGGAGACAGTATTTCCGTATATCCGGCACAGAGCCTGACAGAAGGAGCGAAAGCAAAGATTGCTGAGTACACAAGAAGACTTGCAAAATCACTTCATGTTATCGGTATGATTAACATCCAGTTTATCGTGTGCGGCGAAGACGATGTATATGTTATCGAGGTAAACCCACGTTCCAGCCGTACAGTACCATATATCAGTAAGGTGACAGGTATCCCGATTGTTCCTTTGGCAACACAGGTTATCACAGGAAAGAAGATCAAGGATCTTGGATACGCACCGGGACTTCAGCCGGAAGCTGATTATGTAGCGGTTAAGATGCCGGTATTCTCCTTTGAGAAGATCCGCGGAGCTGATATCAGCCTTGGACCTGAGATGAAGTCTACAGGAGAGTGTCTTGGAATTGCAAAGACATTTGATGAAGCACTTTACAAAGCATTTATCGGAGCTGGAATCAAGCTTCCGAAGCATAAAAACATGATCATGACAGTCCGTGACGAAGACCATGCAGATGCAGTAGAGATCGGAAGAAGATTTGAAAAGATTGGATACCATATCTTTGCTACAAGCGGAACAGCACGTGCGCTGAATGAGGCGGGAGTAAAGGCTACTCCAGTTCGTAAGATCGAGCAGGAATCACCGAACCTTCTTGACCTGATCCTCGGACATAAGATCGATCTTGTTATCGATATCCCGGCACAGGGGGCAGAACATTCGAGAGATGGATTTATAATCCGTAGAAATGCAATCGAGACAGGTGTGAATGTACTGACTGCAATTGACACAGCGTATGCATTGATCACAAGTCTTGAGAATACAGATATTAAGAAACTGTCACTGATCGATATTGCGAAGGTGCAGTAAGATTTGTTGAATTAGGATTCTTTCAACTGGGATCTATATTTTAAATGGTCGCAATGTCAGTTCTACTATTATCACGGGCACCGGCCCGCTTTACCTTATCCCTTTGAAAGTATGTAACATAAGAGCAAGAACAGTTACCGTATGTGGTGCCTGTTCTTGCTCTTATTAACATACTGAACAAAGTGTATTCGGAACGCTCTTGCCTTACATATGCCCGCGGCAACAGTAGAACTGGCATTGCTCATATAATACAAAACAGAAATTTATATTCCAGTGAAACGAATCCGGAAAATAAAACATAGGTAAGGCAGAATCCTTTGATATTTTATAAAGCGAATGCTTTCTTGGATTCTGCCTTGTATGGCATTCTTTAATTTGATAAAATATAGTAAAAATATATAAAATAGAAAACTGAATAAAGAAAAATATACATAGATAACACAAGAGGGCTAGATGGAAAATAAAATCGAAATAAAAAGAGATTTGGCGCATGTAGACTATGAATCAGGTAGATATCAGACGATGAAAGAACATTCGGAAAATGTTGCGAACTATGCAGCGGAGACGTGTTCTCCTTCAGAATTAAAGATACTGGTTACTTTGATAGGAATGTTTCATGATGTAGGAAAGCTGGGAAGAGAAAATCAAAAAGATTTTGAGAAGATTCTACAATATGGGGATGATGCTCATAAACATGGTTTAGATCATTCTACTGCTGGCGGAAGATTAATCAGGGAGTTACTGAAGGAAAAAAGTGTTTCAGAATTTATCAGTACGGTTATATATTTTCATCACGGAATGGGAGATTGCATCAATCTAGATAATGGACAAAGTTTACAGCAACAACGGGATGAAAAACAAATAGATTATGACTGGATAAAGAAAGAATTCTTTCAGATTTATGATAAAGAGATATTGGAAGAATATTGTGAAAAAGCGATTCAAACATATAAGAACATGGAAGGAAAAATCAATATTTTTCATAAAGAATCGGAAATATCAAAACGAAAATGTGGAAATAGATATTTCTTTATGGGAATGTATCTGAGATTGGTTTTATCTTTACTCATTGATGGTGACTGGACGGATACGGCTTGCTTTTTTCAAGATGTTCCGTTATCAAAAAGAATTTCATTGGAAGAGACCCAGAAGATTTGGAATGAATGTATAGAAAAATTTGAACAATATATGTCAAAGGAAATTCAAAATAATCCGTCGAATGGAAATGTATTAAATACTTTTCGTCAAGAAATTTCGGATTTGTGTAGACAAGCTGCAGACAAAGAAGAAAATCTTTATCGACTTACTGTACCGACAGGAGCAGGAAAAACACTTAGCAGTTTGCGCTTTGCTCTGTATCATGCGAAAAAGATGAAAAAACAACACATTATTTATATAGCACCATTCAATTCTATATTGATTCAGAATGCCGAGGAGATTCGAAAAGCAATAGGCAAAGCGGATGTTGTGTTAGAGCATCATTGTAATGTGGTTTGCGAAGAAGGAGAAGAAGAACGGTATCGTAAACTTACTGAAACTTGGGATTCACCGATTATAGTGACTACGGCAGTACAGATATTGAATACATTGTTTTCAGCTCAGAAAAGCTGTATCCGTAGAATGCACACATTATGTAACAGTATTATCATATTTGATGAGGTGCAGGCAATTCCTGTAAAATGTATGGAACTTTTCAATTTAGCTGTGAATTTTCTCACTCAATTTTGTGGTACGACAGTTGTGTTGTGTTCAGCAACGCAGCCAACATTGGCACCAATAAAAGAGAATAACATTTGTGAAAGTATAGAAATGGCGGGAAGACCGGAAAAGTATGCAAATGCTTTTAAAAGGACAGATATTAAAGATGCAACAGAATTATATCCTGGCGGTATGGAGATAGAAGATTTAAGTGAATTTGTGAAGGAAAAAACAGAACAATATCAAAGTACATTGGTTATTTTGAATACTACGGCTTGTGCAATGAATACATTTCAACAATTAAAAGCGATATGTCCACAAGAATATGAACTTTTTCATTTGAGTAATAATATGTGTCCACAACATAAATTAGATACATTAAAATCTATAAAACAAATTTTGAATGAACAATCGAAAAAGATTATATGTGTAAGTACACAGGTTGTTGAAGCAGGAGTGAATTTTTCATTCGGGTGTGTTGTGAGGTCTAAAGCAGGTTTGGATAATATAATTCAGGCAGCAGGACGATGCAATAGACATAAGGAATTAGGAAGAATGGGAACTGTTTTCATTGTACAGATGTCCGAAAAAGCAGAGAAATTAAGTCATTTGCAGGAAATTAGAAATGCGCAGGCAGCATTACAAAAAGTATTGGAAGATTATAAAAATAATTCTTTAAAATTCAGAGATACATTGGATTCAGAAGAGGCAATAAAAGCATATTATTTAAATTACTATTCCCAACTTAGAACAAATGAAACGAAATTTTTGATAGATAAACAAACAACCACGATTATAGAGTTATTGGGAGAAAATAAAGTAGGACAATTACAATATATCAGAAGAAATGGAGAAAAAGTAAAGACAAAATTACCGCAGGCTTTTTTGACCGCAGGAGAGGCGTTTGAAGTTATTTCTAATGATTATAAAGTTAGTGTTGTAGTTCCATATAATGATGAAGAGAGAGAATTATTGGATAAATTATCGCAGGATTATCTCGAGATAGAAGAGCAGAGAAAGATTTTAAGAAAATTGCAGAGATATACAGTGGGAATTTCTGAAAAAAGAAAAGAAAAACTCGGAAATGCTATATATGAAATTTGCAATGGAGAGATATTGGTATTGTGTGATGGATATTATAACAAGGAAGTAGGTGTTGTGGATGAACCTAATATGGAATTGCAAATGTTATAGAGGGAGGTGAGATTTTTGAAAAGATACAGAAATACAATAGAGTTTGAAGTGTATGGAACACATGCACTTTTTTCAGATCCGGTTATGAGAGTGGGAGGAGAAAAGACAAGCTATCATATTCCGACTTATGAAGCATTAAAAGGAATTACGGAAAGTATTTACTGGAAGCCTACGATTATTTGGATCATTGACGCGGTAAGAGTAATGAATCCAATTCAGACTGAGACAAAAGGAATTCGACCAATTGCATATAATGGTGGAAATGAACTGGCATATTATACCTATTTAAAAGATGTGAGATATCAGGTGCGGGCACATTTTGAGATGAACCTCAATCATACGGAACTTAAGCAGGATAGAAATGAAAACAAGCATCATAATATTGCAAAAAGGATGGTAAAACGAGGTGGCCGCAGAGATATTTTCTTGGGAACAAGGGAATGTCAGGCGTTTGTGGAACCATGTGTATTTGGCGAAGGCGAGAGTTATTACGATACAATGCCGGGAGAAGTGGGTTATGGATTTATGTATCATGGGATTACTTATGCGGAAGAGGCAATTCTGGATGAAGATAAAGACCAAATGACAGTGCGTTTCTGGAGGCCGGTAATGAAAAAGGGTGGAATTATAGAATTTACCAGACCGGAGGATTGTACGGAGAAAAGACATATCCGTCCAATGGAAAGAAAAGTATTTGGAAAAGAAGAGAATAATTTTGTGGGATTAGAAGAGTTTACAGATGAGGAGGTGGAAGATTGAGTTGGATAAATGAACTGATTGATTTATACGAGAAAAATAGCGATAAGATTGGAGTTATCGAATATCGAGGAGATATCCCTTATGTACTTCTTCCAACATTTCATACAACTGTAACAGCACAGATAACGGTAACGATAGACCAAGACGGTAATTTTGTTCGTGCAGAACAGGTGGATCAGAACGACAAATTGACGATTATACCAGTTACAGAAAAATCGGGAAGTCGTACAGCCGGAAAAGAGCCACATCCATTATGTGATAATTTGAGATATCTTGCCGGTGACTATAAAAAATATTATAAAGACGATGGAGTATGTAGCAAGCTATATATTTCACAGCTTGAAAAATGGGTAGAATCCGATTATTGTCATGAAAAGGTCAGAGCAGTTTATGAGTATTTGAAAAAATCGACATTAATTCAAGATTTAGTTGCACATAAAATTATAAAACTTAATGAAGAAAATCAAATAGATGAGAAAGAAAATATTCAAGGAATTCCACAACCAAAAGCTTTTGTAAGATTTATTATACGGTCTTTTGATGAGAAAATATATCAGGAAACTCCGGATGAATGTTGGAAAGACAGAACCTTACAGGAATGTTATATAGAATATGTTAGGTCACAGGAAAAAGAAAAAGGTATATGTTATTTGACAGGAAATATGGAATCTATTTCTTATCTTCATTCAAAGAAAATTAGAAATGAAGGTGATGGAGCAAAGCTGATTTCTGCAAATGACAGTCAAAATTTCACCTATCGAGGACGTTTTACAAGTAAGGAAGAGGCATTTGCAGTAGGAAATGAGACCTCGCAAAAAGCGCACAATGCTTTGAAGTGGATTATTCGAAAACAAGGCACTTTTTTCGATACTATGACAATTGTGACATGGGAGTCAAATCAATTAAGCATGCCAAAATGGGAGAGGGATACAGAGGCAATTGTATCTGAGTATGAAAGGGAACATGTTGGAAATGCTGAGGATGATTGGGAAGATGACTGGTCTACAGGGGAGATTGTATCCGATGGAAATCCAATCACCGCCGATAAGTTCTATAAGGCACTAAGAGGCTATGGAAAAAAGATAGATAATACCTCGAATATGATTTTGCTTGCTTTTGATGCAGCAACACCGGGAAGATTAGCGTTGATTGAAAATCAAGAGCTGAATTCTGTCAGATATCTGAAAAATATAGAAAAATGGCATAACGATTGTAACTGGATTCATACAAAATGGAAAGATGGAGAAAGAATACAATTTGCGGGAATGGTTGGTGTTAAAGATATTGCAGATATTTTATATGGTATTGAGAATAAGGGAACGGTGTCTATAGTGGATGCCAATGGTAAAAAACTCTATGCACAAGTAGCTCAAAGATTGCTTCCATGTATATGGAATGGTACTAGGGTTCCGTATGATTACGTAATGCTTGCAGTATCAAAGGCATCTAATCCATTAGTATATAAGGAACAAAGAAATTGGGAAAGAGTTTTGACATTAGCATGTTCGTTTGTAAAAAAGGATAAAAAGGATAGATATAAGGAGGAATGGAACGTGGCATTAGATAAAAAGGAAACAGATAGAAATTATCTGTATGGAAGACTGCTGGCAGTTGCAGATCGAATTGAATATTTGACATATGACGAGAAAGATAATGGAAGAGTTACAAATGCAAAAAGATATATGAGCACTTTCTCTCAAAGACCATATGAAACGTGGAAAGTTATAGAGGAAAATATTCGACCATATTTGAACAAGCTAGATATTGCAAAAAGGACATTTTACGAAAATCTATTGCATGAAATTGATGAGCTGTTTGATAAAAGCACATTTACTGATAACAGTAGATTAGAAGGTTTATATCTACTTGGTTTCCATAATCAGGCATATGATTTGAAATTAAAGAAAGAGAAGTCTGAAGAAAAAGAAGAAAGTTCAGAAGAGTAAAAAGAGGAGGAGCAGACCATGAGCGAATTAAAAGGAAAAATTGATTTCACATTATTTATCAGTGCAAACAATGCCAACCCAAACGGAGATCCATTAAACGGAAACCGTCCGCGAATTAATATGGATGGTTTTGGAGAAATTTCAGATGTATGTATTAAGAGAAAAATTAGAAATCGTTTTCAGGATTTAGGACAAAAGATTTTTGTTCAGTCAGATGATAGAACAGATGATGCTTATACCAGTTTAAAAGACCGAGCAGATAGCTGTGAGGAATTAAAAGCAGAGATGGGAAATAAGAAAAATGCAAATCGTGATGCTTGTGCAGCAATTGCATGCAAAGAATGGTTAGATGTAAGAGCTTTTGGACAAGTCTTTGCATTTAAAGGAATTCCGGTGTCTTTCGGGGTACGGGGACCTGTTTCTATTCATCAGGCAGTAAGTTTATCACCAATCGATATTATCAGTATGCAGATTACAAAAAGTGTGAATAGTGAATCTGGAAAAGAAAGTAAAGCATCTGATACGATGGGAACAAAACACAGAGTTGGATTTGCTGTATATAAGGTAATGGGAAGTGTAAATGTACAACTTGCTGAAAAAACAGGTTTTAGTCAGGAAGATGCGGAAGTATTAAAAGAAGCATTAAAGACATTATTTGAGAATGATGCGTCTTCTGCAAGACCGGAAGGAAGTATGGAAGTTTGCAAAATGTACTGGTGGCAGCATGATGAAAAAACACCGGCAGTTTCCAGTGGTAAAATTCAAAGAGGATTCACTATTAAAGCAAAAAAAGAACATCCGAGAGAATTCGAGGATTATGAGATTTCATGGGATGTAGAAGGATGCAAACAACCGGAGGAATTTTAATTTGTATAAGGAAGAAGACTTTCTTCAATTATCAGGAATTCAGCATTTTGAATTTTGCAGGAGACAATGGGCACTAGCGTATATAGAACTACAGTGGCAAGAAAATGTCAGAACAGTGGAAGGTAAGATTCTTCATGAAAATGCTCACGATGCAAGTATTAAAGAAAAAAGAGGCGATTTGATAGTTGTGAGAGCAATGCCGATTCACTCCCGGGAAATGGGAGTGAGCGGTGAATGTGATGTGGTAGAATTTCATAAAGCAAAGGATGGAATCAGTTTGTCCGGAAAAGAAGGATTTTATAAAGTGGTTCCGATAGAATATAAAAGAGGAAAACCAAAAACGGATGATTCCGATATCCTTCAAGTAACGGCACAGGCATTATGTTTAGAAGAAATGTTGTGTTGCACAATACCATATGGCTATATTTATTATGGAGAGACAAAGCATCGTGCAAAAGTAGAATTTACGGATGAAATACGCGATAAAGTCAGAAAAATATTTGCGGAAATGCACAAGTATTACGCGCAATGTTATACTCCAAAAGTGAAAATAAGTAAAAAATGCAATGCATGCTCATTAAAAGACATTTGTCTACCTGTTCTAAATAAGAAAAAGTCAGTTTCCGGATATATTGATAAAATTATTTCAGAAGAGGAAAAAGGATGAAAAGACTTTTAAATACGTTGTATGTGACATCTGGAAATAAATATTTGTCCTTAGATGGAGAAAATGTTGTGGTATTGGAAGATCAAAAAGAAATCGGAAGAATTCCATTACATAATTTGCAAGCGATAATTACATTTGGCTATACAGGAGCGAGTCCGGCGCTTATGGGAGTATGTGCACAGAGGAATATTGATTTGTCTTTTATGTCTGGAAATGGAAGATTTCTAGCCCGAGTTACAGGTGAAGTAAAAGGGAATGTTACATTAAGAAAACAACAATATAGAATCAGTGATAATCGGGATGAAAGTGTACATATAGCAAGAAATTTTATTCTTGGAAAAGTATATAATTCAAGGTGGATTCTGGAGAGAGCTGCAAGAGATTATGCGCTGCGTTTAGATGTGGAAACGATAAAGAAAAAGTCAGTGTTTTTAGCTCAGAGCATGGGAAAAATAAGAGAATGTGAAAATGCAGAGGAACTACTTGGACTAGAAGGAGAAGCAGCTTCGGTATATTTTTCGGTATTTGACGATTTGATTTTGCAGCAAAAAGACAATTTTTATTTCCATGGGAGAAATAAAAGACCGCCATTGGATAATGTAAATGCGATGCTATCATTCGGATATTCTCTATTGGCTGGAATGTGCGGAGGTGCATTGGAAGCGGTAGGATTGGACTCATATGTGGGCTTTTTCCATACAGACCGTCCTGGTCGAATGTCATTGGCACTAGATCTTATGGAAGAATTCCGAAGTGTTATGGTGGATAGATTTGTACTGACACTGATTAACAAAAAGATTATGAAAGAAAAATATTTCATAAAAAAAGAAAATGGTGCGGTTATTATGACAGATGAAGGAAGAAAGGCTTTCTTATCAGCGTGGCAATCTAAGAAGCAGGAAACTATGAAACATCCATTTTTAGATGAAAAAATAGAGTGGGGAATGGCTCCTTATGTGCAGAGTATGTTATTAGCCAGGTATTTAAGAGGAGATTTAGATGAATACCCTCCGTTTTTCTGGAAGTAGGTGGAAAGATGTTAGTTTTGATTACATATGATGTAAATACTCAAACAGCAGCGGGAAGAAAACGATTGAGAAAAGTTGCAAAAGAATGTACTAATTATGGACAGAGAGTACAGAATTCGGTATTTGAATGTCAAATGGATGCAACCAAATGTAGACAAGTAAAAAATATTTTAGAGAACATTATAGATAAAGAGGTAGATAGCCTTAGATTTTATTATCTGGGTGAAAAATATAAAAATAAAGTAGAGCACATTGGTGCTAAGCCTGGTTTTGATGTTAAGGATACGTTGATATTCTAGTGCGAATGATAAGTGCACATAAATTTCCTAGGACATTCGCACCAAAAAAGGAGAAAACTAGGCTTAAAAATATATGTGAAAATGAAAAAAGATATCAACAATAGATATAAAATGTTTATTGCTGATATAATATGCGATTTTAAACAGATTATTTTTGTTTAAAATTGCTGTCATCCTCTTCGTGAGGATGTGAGTTGAAATAAAAAAGTATTTACAAATGTAAATGTTGAATTAAGTCATCCTCTTCGTGAGGATGTGAGTTGAAATATGTTTTCATCATATTTCACACCATTTACTTCGTCATCCTCTTCGTGAGGATGTGAGTTGAAATACAAATACAATAACAAACATACCAAGCAAATATCGTCATCCTCTTCGTGAGGATGTGAGTTGAAATAGTGACTCATACCACCCATAAATGCTTGAAACTGTCATCCTCTTCGTGAGGATGTGAGTTGAAATAACCTTTGACCTTGTTATTGTTCTTGTTTTTGTTGTCATCCTCTTCGTGAGGATGTGAGTTGAAATATTCGTATAATACATCCAACTGGAACATTACCATTGTCATCCTCTTCGTGAGGATGTGAGTTGAAATATCTGTACTTCCGGCAACTGGTGGAGTATATGTGTCATCCTCTTCGTGAGGATGTGAGTTGAAATTAGTCGGACAGCTACAGGAAATCATAGTAGGGCGGTCATCCTCTTCGTGAGGATGTGAGTTGAAATATGAAGAGACAACCGGGCGATTTATCGTAGTACCGTCATCCTCTTCGTGAGGATGTGAGTTGAAATATGATGAAGATAAAAACGCACACATGGTATCATTGTCATCCTCTTCGTGAGGATGTGAGTTGAAATATCTTTACAGTCGTGATGATATTTGTGTTTTTGCGTCATCCTCTTCGTGAGGATGTGAGTTGAAATATGATTTTAGAAATGGAGGAGCAAGACAAATGAAAAGTCATCCTCTTCGTGAGGATGTGAGTTGAAATGGGAGGTCCACGTGCATCCTATTGTCCGAACTGGTCATCCTCTTCGTGAGGATGTGAGTTGAAATTGCCTTAACTACCTTTGACTCTTTTCTCTTCTCTGTCATCCTCTTCGTGAGGATGTGAGTTGAAATAGAAAGGAAGGATTGAAATGATGGATAAGATTATCGTCATCCTCTTCGTGAGGATGTGAGTTGAAATATCGTACCGCTTTGCCAAGTGTGTGATTGCCTGCGTCATCCTCTTCGTGAGGATGTGAGTTGAAATATCTCCTGTATGCAGAAAATCCATGAGGAGAATGTCATCCTCTTCGTGAGGATGTGAGTTGAAATATGTTCCGGTTGAAGTGATCGAGCAGATAATTGAGTCATCCTCTTCGTGAGGATGTGAGTTGAAATTTCGATGATGGTCGACGAGGCACTTGAGAGAATGAGGTCATCCTCTTCGTGAGAATGTGAGTTGAAATGATGTTGGATACGGTCGTGTTGGTGCAAGTTGCCGTCATCCTCCTCGTGAAGATGTGAGTTGAAATCTTGAAGAGTACGGTGTTAATCATCGTTGTAGCAATATGGTTCTTCTTGTGGGGAGGTGAATTGAAATATCCTTGATAGTCTTTCTCAGCTTCGCGCGAAGGAGTTACTATTATACATCATTTAATTTGAATATTAAACTCAATTATCGAAATCTTAGAGGAAATTTTTAGATGTGTTCTTAGAAAAAATGAACAACACCTAATAGTCTCCCTGATTTTCATATGGTATTTGAATGTAGAATAAAGTTCCGCAGTAATAATAATAGATACAATTAACAATATAGATGATATCTAGATTTTAACTGTCAAACTCCTGATTTGGCTATAAAAGTATAGATGAAAAGTAATTTGAAATTTCATTTTTGAAAAATAAATACTATAATTAAGATGGCTTGTCACTCCTATATAAACGCGGTATAATGAATTTATCAATAAGCAGTCTTTATAAAGAACGAAAATAAAGTTAGACCACATAGTACTTTTTGATAAAATCAGGACTGCGGAAAAGGAGGACTCAAATATGAAGATAGACATGCACTGTCACGTGAAAGAGGGGTCCATAGACAGCAGGGTAGGGATTGAGGAATATATCACGATACTCAAGGAACACGGATTTCAGGGAATGGTGATCACGGATCACGACACGTATAATGGCTACCGCTACTGGAAGAAGAATTTAAAAGGAAAGAAACATACCGATTTTGTGGTACTCAAAGGAATTGAATATGATACGAGAGATGCAGGGCATATTCTTGTAATTATGCCGGAGGGTGTAAAGATGCGTCTACTTGAGATGCGTGGAATGCCGCTTGCACTTCTGATCGATTTGGTTCATCGCAATGGTGGAGTTTTGGGACCGGCACATCCATGCGGAGAAAAGTACATGAGCTTCACTCATGCGAGAAGATACTACCTCTCACCTGAGATTGTTAAACGATTCGATTTTATTGAGACATTCAATTGTTGTGAACCGAAGGATTCTAATGCTGGTGCCTTAAAACTGGCAGAGAAATACGGTAAGGTGATGACCGGTGGAAGTGATTCCCACAAGACAGACTGTGTCGGACGGGCATATACAATCTTACCTGAACCGGTCAAAACGGAGACAGAGCTGATCTCTTTGATCCATAAGAAGACTGCATTCAAGACAGGTGGTGTCTATTATAATAAGACGACAAAAGAGAAGATAGGGAAGGTAAATAAGCTCCTTGTATATTCCTTCTGGGTATACAACAAGAGCGGTGAGCTGATGAAACGTCGTGGGCGGAATAAGAAAATGGAAGAAGAACATCCATTTGATCCGATTGATCCAATCGAACTGTATTATCACTCATAATTGTTTTGGGATAGTTACTATGCTTTCCTGTAAGCCCCAGGTGAAATACCATATTTTCTTTTGAAAATGCGGTTGAAGTAGGACAGGTTGTCAAAACCACTGGCATCAGCAATCATCAGAATAGAGTCATCGGATGATTTGAGAAGTCTGGCAGCCATTGTAAGCCGGTAATCATTTAAGTATTCAGTGAATCCGATTCCCATGTGGGCTTTGAAGAACTTCATGAAATGGGATTTACTATAATAAGTAAGTTCAGCCATATCATCAATCGTTAGTTTTTCTGTATAATGATTTTCTACGTATTTTAAAACAGTTTTCATTTTCTCCAAAGATTTGGAATTGGAGGAAGTGGAGACTGTTTTTTTCTGACGTTCAGAGATCAGAAGAAAGAAAAAGTTAAACAGAGAACTTTTCACAGCAAGCTGCCATCCAGGTGTCTGATCAGCGCAGACAAGGTCAATCTGCCGGATACAATTGCTTAAGGCTTCAAAAGATCCGAGAGCCGGAGTAAGAAAATATTCAATAGGAAGAGAACCATCAAGAAGCGGAACGATGTATTGAATCATGCACAGATCGTTTGCTCCGGAAGAAAGTAAATCTGGTTTGAAAATAATATTTTCATATTCCATTTTAAAAGTATCATCCTGTTCGATGGCATGGAGACATCTAGGGGGAATAATAATAATATCTCCACTGTGAACCAGATGCTTATCAAAGTCCACAGAAACAAAACCCTGCCCTCTTTTGATGACAACAAGTTCCAACTCATCGTGCCAGTGCAGTGGTACCCCAGGGAAATCGAGAGGGATCGAGCAGAGATAAGTATTATAAGGAAATTCTGCGGATGTATGCGCTTTTGTTTCATGGTAATTCTGATATTCGTTAATGTTCATATAAAACTGAGATCCTTTCAATAAAATGTTATCTGACACACCTGCTGGTCAAACTAGATTGAATTATAAGAATGATAGTATTGTACAATAAAGTGCAAGTATATTGCAAGATATTTGAAGATAATCGTATTAAAATACAATCATAAGTTAAAAACAAAGAAACAAAGTATGTAACATAAAAACAGAATCAGATTTGAAGGGAGATTATTCAAATGAACATTCAGGAAACATTACAGCAGAAACTTGGTAAAGAGATTGCACAGGCTTCCAATGAAGAAATCTACGGAGCACTTCTTAGTATGGTGCAGGAAATGGCAGGAGAAAAGGAACGTACAGATAGTAAGAAAAAACTTTACTATATTTCCGCAGAGTTCTTGATCGGAAAACTGCTTTCTAACAACATGATTAACCTTGGTATCTTTAATGAAGTAAAAGATGTACTTGCACAGAACGGTAAGAATATTGCAGAAATCGAAGAAGTAGAGCCAGAGCCGTCACTTGGTAATGGTGGACTTGGACGACTGGCAGCATGTTTCCTTGATTCAATCGCAACACTTGGACTTGCAGGAGACGGTGTCGGACTGAACTATCATCTTGGACTTTTCAAACAGGAGTTTAAAAATAACCTTCAGAGAGAAACTCCGAATCCATGGATTGAAGAAAAATCCTGGCTGAAAAAGACAGATGTTGTTTATCCGGTATCTTTCAAAGGACTTAATGTAAATGCGAGAATGTATGATATTGAAGTAACAGGATATAACAATAAGACAAATAAATTACATCTCTTTGATATTGACTCTGTAGATGAGACAATTGTAGAGGATGGAATTGCTTTTAATAAAGAAGACATCGAGAAGAACCTGACACTTTTCTTATATCCGGATGACAGTGATGAGAACGGAAGACTGCTTCGAATTTATCAGCAGTATTTCATGGTAAGCGCAGGTGCACAGCTGATTCTTGATGAATGTACAGCAAAGGGATGCAACCTTCATGATCTTGCGGATTATGCAGTGATCCAGATTAATGATACTCATCCGACAATGGTAATTCCAGAACTGATTCGTCTTCTTGTAGAGAGAGGCTTAGACATGGATGAGGCAATCGAAGTTGTTTCTAAGACATGTGCATATACAAACCATACAATCCTTGCAGAAGCACTGGAAAAATGGCCTGTATATTACCTGAAGAAGGTAGTTCCGCAGCTGATGCCGATCATCGAAGTATTGGATGATAAAGTAAGAAGAAAATATGAAGATGAAAGTGTTTCTATCATTGACAGAAATGATACAGTTCATATGGCACATATTGATATCCATTATGGATTCAGCGTAAATGGTGTTGCTTCTCTTCATACAGAGATTCTGAAAGAGACAGAACTGAATAACTTCTACAAGATTTATCCGGAGAAGTTTAACAATAAGACAAACGGTATTACATTCCGTCGCTGGTTACTGCATTGTAATCCGACTCTCACAGAGCTTCTTGATGAACTGATCGGAGAGGGATACAAGAAAGATGCAGCAGAACTTGAGAAACTTCTTGCATTTAAGGATGATGATAAGGTTCTCGACAGATTAGTAGAGATCAAACATGCAAATAAAGAGGCACTGTGCAAATATCTGGAAGAGACACAGGGAGTAAAAGTAAGCCCTGATACAATCTTTGATATTCAGATCAAACGTCTGCACGAGTACAAACGTCAGCAGCTGAATGCATTATATATCATTGATAAATATCTTGAGATCAAAGCAGGAAAGATTCCGGCTGCACCAGTGACAGCAATCTTTGGAGCGAAGGCAGCACCGGCTTATGTAATCGCAAAAGATATTATTCACCTGATTCTCTGCCTGCAGGAGATTATCAACAATGATCCAGAGGTAAGTCCATACCTGAAGGTTGTTATGGTTGAGAACTATAATGTAACAAAGGCTGAAAAATTAATTCCGGCTTGTGATATTTCCGAGCAGATTTCACTTGCATCTAAAGAAGCCAGTGGAACAGGTAATATGAAATTCATGCTGAACGGAGCTGTAACACTCGGAACAGAGGATGGAGCAAATGTTGAGATTCATGAACTCGTTGGAAACGATAACATTTTTGTATTCGGTGCTTCCAGCGATGAAGTAATCGAGCATTATGCAAAGGCTGATTATGTCGCAAGAGATTTCTATGAGAAGAATCCTGCGATCAAGGCAGCAATTGACTTTATTACAAGCGAGGAAGTTCTGAAAGTTGGAGAGAAAGAGAATCTTGAGAGACTGCAGCATGAGATTATCAGTAAAGACTGGTTCATGACTCTTCTTGACTTCGACAGCTATAAAGAAAAGAAAGAAGAAGCATTGAGAGCTTATGCAGATCAGAAAACATGGGCTAAGAAAGCACTTGTAAATATTGCGAAAGCAGGGTATTTCTCATCTGACAGAACAATCGAAGAGTACAACAGAGATATCTGGCATCTGTAAGAGGAGGAGAAGAACGTGAAAAGAGCGAGCGGAGTATTATTACCGGTATTTTCATTGCCATCAAAATACGGAATTGGCTGTTTCTCAAAAGAGGCGTATAAATTTATTGATCAGTTAAAAGAGGCTGGACAGAGTTACTGGCAGATTCTGCCGCTTGGACCGACTGGATACGGGGATTCCCCGTACCAGTCTTTCTCCACATATGCTGGAAATCCATATTTTATTGATCTGAAGACACTGATCAAAGAAGGACTTCTGACAAAAAAAGAATGTAAAGTGTATGATTTTGGAGAGCAGGCAGACAGTATTGATTACGAGAAAATCTACAATTCAAGATTTAAAGTGCTGAAAAAGGCATTTGAGCGTTTCGAAAAAGATGAAGCATATGATAACTTTATCAAAGAAAATGCGTATTGGCTGGATGATTATAGTCTTTACATGGCAATCAAGGACAGCAAAGGTGGAATCAGCTGGAATGAATGGGAAGAAGCCCTGAAAAACCGCGAGGAAGCAGCACTTGAGAATGCGAGAGAAGAACTTGCAGAAAAGATTGATTTTTACAAATTCCAGCAGTATGAATTCGATAAACAGTGGTCACAGCTTCACGCTTATGCAAATGAACAGGGAATTCAGATCGTTGGAGATATTCCGATTTATGTTGCATTTGACGGTGCAGATACATGGGCATCTCCGGAGTTATTCCAGTTTGATGAAGAGAATAATCCGGTGGCAGTAGCAGGATGTCCTCCGGATGATTTTTCTGCAACGGGACAGTTGTGGGGCAATCCGCTGTATAATTGGGAATATCATAAAAAGACAGAATACGACTGGTGGATTAAGAGAATCCGTCATTGTCTCAAATTATATGATGTAGTAAGAATTGATCATTTCCGTGGATTTGA
>ERZ773149.883-NODE-883-length-26837-cov-6.087372_pt1 | contig 26837 bp, 24 predicted proteins | sample MGYA00511081_ERZ773149 | MGnify/ENA primary metagenome ERZ773149 (study PRJEB29015, sample SAMEA2737846) | human gut metagenome | biome: human gut; feature: human-associated habitat; material: faeces | place: China | collected 2012 ...
ACATGCTCAGATGACTGTCCGCCAAACAGGACAACGATATTTTTCTTTTCCATGATGTTTTTTTTGATTCCTCTCTGATTTTCTATTCAAGTCGAACGTCCGTGAGATTTGGCGCGTGATCCCGGTCAGCAAAGCCGGCAGATTCCTTACAGGACCACTGTGCACCCGAATCATTTCCCCCGATGCACTGGCACTGGACGGGCTGTTTTGACATGTTATCGTTTAGATTATAGCACAACTGGTAATAATTACAAACAGGAAATAACATTTGCCTCTGACATAAAAAGTAAAAAGCAAAGAAGGTGTATCTATGAAACGAACCTGTAAGCTCAGTCTCTCTTTCCTGTGTTTTTTGATCTGTTTTCTTCTTTCCATGTCCGGCATCCGGGCGCGGGACGAGGCTCTGGCGGCGGATATTGCCCCAAAGATCCTGCGGTTCCATGTTCTCGCGAACAGTGATTCCGCCAAAGACCAGGCGTTAAAGCTTCGGGTGAAGGATCTTCTTCTGGAAAAGATCCGGGACGGGGCCGCCGCGGGTCAGATCGCCGGAAAAGAGGAGCTGAAAGCATATATCCTGTCTGAATCTTCCACACTGGAAGCCGCAGCAGAAGACTTTATCCACAGCTTCGGGTATGATTACGCTGTACATGTGGGGATCGAGACCTGCAGGTTTCCGGTGCGCACCTACGGGGACATGACATTTCCCGCCGGGATGTATGAAGCCGTCCGGGTGACCATCGGGAACGGTGCCGGGCACAACTTCTGGTGCGTTCTGTACCCATCCTTATGCTACACGGACAGCGTTCATGTGTCGATGCCGGAGGAATCGAAGGAAATGTTGAAAAATCTGATCCCGGAGGACGATTTTCAGTCGCTGCTAAAGGCAAGACCGGCCTGTTTCCTGAAAAGCACCAGCCCAGCGGCCACTGGCGAACACACTTCCCATACAGCTATTGCCTCTGCAGCCACCCCTGATAATACTGCCAAAACTTCGGGTAAAAAAAGTGAGCAGGAAACATCTTCCCTGCCCACTGTGAAAGTCCGTTTTCGGATCGTTGAACTATTTTCAGCGCATCCGCAGCTTACTGACTAAGACTTAAGTTTCCCTTAACCGCCCAGTCATAGGTCTCCATCGCCTGGAACAATGAGAGGTCTCCGGTCTTCACCGCGATCTCCTTTGTCTTTAAGGAGTTCTGCTGCTGCATATACTCAAGGCGTCCGATGGTTCCTAACTGCCATTTTCTCTCGGCAGTCTCCATCTTCGTCTTTTCCAGCTCATAAGCTGCCTTTGCTGTCTGGAGCTCGTTTCTCTTCTGGAGAACGTCGTTGTAAAGGTTTACGAGGGAGGACGCGACTTCTTCCTTCTCCTGCTTGATCGTGCGCTGTAAGTTCTGGTACTCGACGGAGCCTGCGTCCTTGTTGTCGAGGTCCAGCACGTTGTATCGGATCGTAAAGTTGTTGTCCTGCGCCGCCTGTTTGTCCTTCTCCGGGTTCATTCCGTCGATCCTTGTAAGATCAGCTGCCGGGACATCCTTGATCTCCGGCTTTGCGTCATACTTCCATCCGAGCATCGTGCAGAGGGTCTGACGGAGCTTCTGCTCACTGGATGTCAGTGTCAGTTTCGTTGCCTGGGTGGACTCCAGCTGCTGTCTCGCGGAAAGGACCTGGCTCTGGGTCGCAAGACCGTTGGCTGCCTGGTTCTGGGTGGACTGGTAGACTGCCTCTAAGAGTGTGAGTCCGCTCTCTAAGCTCTCCTCGTTGAGCTTTAACTGCTTGTAGCCGATCATGGCGCTCTGGGCGCCGGCGGTCAGCGCCGCGCGGGTGCTGTCCACAAGCTTGATATGCATCTGCTCCGGGGATACCTGTTCCAGGCTGTCGCCCTGCAGCGCAATTGCGTCTGCCTGGTAGTCCATGAGTTCTGAACTGTAATAGAGCTGTGCGTAGTTTGTCGGAGTCATTGCCGGAACTTTACCGATCATCTCTTTGGCTGCGTCAAGAGAGCCTTTCAGTGTACTTGCCGTATCCGCAAGCTCTCCCGAACTATCCAGTAATTTTGATTTCAGCTTCACGACATCCTTTGCTGCGTCCTTCTTATCGGAATATGTCTCTTTCACTGTCTTAAACGTCGGGCTGTAGACCTCAACAAGCTTCCCGATCTCGTCATATTCCAGCATGTTATCCGCGAGCTTCTTCATCGTCGCGTCATCGTACTCATTTCCCGGCTGGGATATAAATCCGTTCTCATCCGCAACACCGGTCGCCTGAACCGCCTTCGTCGCTGCGAAAGCGTTCACAGGCGCTGCCGCAAGCGCAAGCGCAAGTGCTGCCGGAATCACACGTCCTGTCAAATTTCTTTTCATTCTGATTCTCCTTTAGCTCTGCGATGAGGAACCGATATCGAGAAGTCCCTCAAGCGCCCACTGATAGTTTTCGATTGCTCCTGTAAGGTCGAGCTTTGCCGCTGTGTGGGATGCCTCACTGGAAAGCCATGCGGACTCCGCCTGGAGGTATTCCTGGCGGCTCATCATTCCGAGGGCATTTTTCCTGTCAGCAGCTGCCTTGTCGGCCTTTGCGGCTCCGTAAAGCGTCTCAGATGCCTCGTAGGCTTTCTGTTTCTGCTTTACGTCCTGGTACATAAGATCCAGGGAAGAACGGATAGAATCTTCCTGGTCCTTGATATTTCTGGCTTTCTTTACTGCTCCGCCGGAGGAACTGGCCTTTGCCATTCTTGTATCATACAGCGTATAGTTCATCTCGATGGCCTTCGCCTCGTCCTTCTTCGGATCGAAGGAATCGATCACCGTGAGATCCGGTTCCGGAACCTTTGTAATCTCAGGGTCCGCGTTGTACTCCCAGCCTAACATCGTGATCAGCGTCTGCTTCTGGCTGTTTAGACTGGATGCCGCCTGAAGCGCACTTCCGTTTGCGGAATTTAAGGCATCTTCTACGGTCAGAACATCTTCCGTTGACATCATTCCGAGATCTTTTTTCTTCAGTGCCGCCTCATAATTCTGCTTTGCGATCTCCTGATTTAAGACAGCAATATCATACTGATCCTTTAATGTCTCATAAGTGCGCATCGCTTCCCTTGCGGTTTTTGTCTTCTCATTTCTCGCGATACGAAGTCCGCGGAGTGCAGAGGAACCACCGGCTCCCTTTCCCTTTGCGGCATCCTCCAGCTGCTGTGCGTATGCCCGCAGAGCATGCATATTTGCTTTATATCCTTTATACACGTCGCGGGATACTGTCTCATCATACTGAACATCATTCGCATCCCGCTCCATTTCATCCGCCTCCGCGCGGAGATCCGCCGCCAGCGCTGACATCTGGTCCTTTGTAAGGCCCGTGGATCCGCCCGGATTGTAATAATACTTCTGCAGCTGGTTCTGATAATCGGTATTGTAGCGCTCAATGAGTCCGGGGAGTTCCCAGTATTCCAGCGTGTTGTCCTTAAACTTTTCAAGCGCTGCTTCGTCATATTCTGTGACCGCGACGTCCTTCGTCGCAGCTAACGCAGGAATTCCGGTACCCGCTGCCGCTATGGAAAGACTTCCCATAAAAACGGCTGAGAGCACGGTCAGACCTGCCTTTTTCCATTGATTCTGTCTCATAGGTTTCCCTCCATCTATGAGCATAACGATTTCCTCGCAGAAACGCAATAACATTTCTCTTACATTTTCTTTCCAAATACGGCAATCCGGTGGCAATTTTATTCACCCCGGCTTCCGCCTCCAAAAGCAGGAAGCCCCGCAGAGCGTTCCGCATTCCGGCTGACCGCCTCCCGACCGGGCAGCGGCCGTCTCTTGCAGACTCTGCAGGGATCCGCTTTCAATGTTCAAAGCTTAATCTACGTCAACGATTTCTTCCTTATCCGTATTCTTTCCGCTCATGATCACATAGAAGACCGGAAGAACAAGAAGTGCCATCGCTGTAGAGACGATCAGTCCACCGACATCCACGAGTGCGAGTCCCTGCATCGTCTTACCGGCATTTCCGTAAGCCGCCGCCATCGGGATCATTGCCACGATCGTCGTGAGTGTTGTCATGAACATCGGGCGCATACGGGTCGCGCCGGCTTCAATGACCGCCTCCTTAAAGTTCATCGTTGCCCGGTACTGGTTCGCCGTATCGACGTACAAAATACCGTTGTTTACTACCGTTCCGACTAACATTAAGAAGCCTAACAGGGAGGTCATGCTGATCGGGCAGTCCACTAACCATAAGAACAGGAAGGAACCGATCAGGGCGAACGGGATCGTCGTCATCACCATGATGGAGAACTTCGGTGACTCGAACTGTGCAGCCATTACAACAAATACAAGGAATACGGCTGTGGCGATCGCCTGTCCCAGGGACGCAAACTCTTCGTTCATCATCTTTGTGGATGTGTTTTCCTGCATGGAGATCGTGCCGGATAAGTACTTATCGATGACCTCCTTCTGGATCTTATCCTTCGTGGTGCTGTCCGCTCCCTCTGTCAGCGTACCGGTGATCGTCACCTGATACTGCTTATCACTCTTTGTGATACTCTGCGGGCTGTCCTTAAAGCCGATATCCGCGATATCCATAAGAGCTACGGATCCGCCGGTCGCTGTCGGAAGAACGATTCCCTGAAGCTTATCGATCGTATCGTACTCATCATCCGCGTACTCAACCTTTACATCGATATCATTTCCGTCAACATTCAGGGTCGTTGCCGTCGTTCCGCTGACCATCATGTATACCTGGGAAGCAACGGCGGTCGGGGAAAGTCCCTCCGCTGCCGCCTTGACCGGATCCACATTGATCTTTACAAGCGGAGCGCTGTTTTCAAGGGAAGAGTGGATGTTTGTCGCATCCGGGCGTTTCTGGAGCTCGGAAACGATCTCATCCGATGCTTTCTTTAAGTCATCGTACTGTGTGCTGACAAGAATATATTCGAGATCCTCCGCATTTCCCATGGACATCCCACTACCCAGAGAGCTCTGGCTTTCCAGACTGACCGAACAATCCGACCATTTCTGCATATCGCGTTTCCATTCCTTGAGCACCTGATCCGTCTTTCTGCCTCTGTCATCCTTTAAATATGCCGTCAGGGTCGCTCCGCTTCCGCCCATATTCATGGAAAGTCCGGAACTTCCGTAGGAGAGCATGTAGGAATCAAGATCCGGATCCTGAGTCACATAGTTCTCTGCTCTCTGGAGGATCTTATCGACCTCCTCGATCTTAAGACCCGGCTGGGTCTCAATCGTCACTGCGATCGTTCCCTGATCATCTGCCGGCATAAGCTCTGTCTTTAACTTTGTCGCAAGGAACAGGGAGAAGATCACAAGCACAACGGCGGTTCCCATGACCATCGCTTTTTTCTTTAAAAGCTTCTCCATCAGGGAACGGTATCCATTCTGCAGAGCTCTCATGATGCCGGAGGCCGGGGTATTTTCCTTCTCCTTCGGACGGTAGTACACGTAACAGAGCGGTACAAGCGTCATCGCGGAAATCAGGGACGCAATCATACAGAATACGATTGTGAAGCCTAACGGCTTGAACATCTGTCCGCTCATTCCGGAGATCAGGGCTAACGGGATAAATACGACACAGGTCGTAACGGTACCGCCGATAATGGATTCCAGCACAGCTGCAGTACCATCGATTGCGGCTTTTCTCGTTTCAACAAAGCCACCGCCCTTATCCGTAAAGCGGAAGCAGCTTTCCAGAACTACGATTGAGTTATCAACCATCATTCCGACGCCGAGAACCAGACTCGACAGGGTGATGACGTTTAACGTAAAGCCCATGGTCTTCATGAGGATGAGGGCCGCTAAAATTGATACCGGGATGGAGGTTCCGACGATCAGGGATGCCTTGATATCCCCGAAGAACAGCCAGATGATGAACATCGCAATAATGACTGCCATGATCATGGTCTGGAATACGCTCTTTAAGGAATTGCTGATCTGATCACTGTAATCATTGACAACGACGTACTCCAGAGACGGATCCTGTGCTTTTAACGTTTGCATTGTCTCCTGGACTGCCTTGGAAACGGTAATGTGGTCGCTGTCCTGATTTTTCTTGACACCGATCGTCATCGTGTCTTTGCCGTCGTAACGTCCGATACTGTCCTTTGCCTCAACGGTATTGTAGATATTGGCAACATCTTCCATATAGATGATATTTCCGTTGCCCAGTGTGATCGGGATCTTCTTTAAAAGCTCCATCGTGTCAAAGGATGTTCCGGATGTCACGGAAAGATCCTTGTTTCCGACGGAGGTACTTCCGATCGGCATGGAAAAGTCCGCAGACTTTAAAGCCGCAATGATGGTATTCATGTTCACATGATACTGGCTTAATTTTTCCGGGATCAGCTCCGCCTTGATATAGGCCTCCTGACCACCGGATACGTCGACACTGGCTACGGAAGTCAGTTTTTCGATCTCTGGAACGATATCGTCATTTACATAGTTATAGAGGTTATCCACGCTGTCATTGTTGACCGCGAGGGTGATGGACGGCGTACTGTTGATATCCATCTCGATGATCGTCGGGGTATCGACATCATCCGGGAGATCCGACTTGATCCCATCCAGCTTTTTCTTTAAGTCATCGTAAGCTTTATCGATATCCTGGTCATAGTCATACTGGACCAGGACCATTCCGAAGTTTTCCGAAGACATGCTGGTGACGGAATCGACACCGGAAAGCGTTCCGATCTCATCCTCTATCTTACTGATCACAAGCTGATCCACGTCATCCGGGCTTGCTCCCGGGTAGACCGCGCTGACGATCAGCATCGGCATCTCCATTTCCGGGATCAGCTCAAGCTGGGATGAAAAGATCGAGCTGAGACCGAATACGATCAGGCAGAGCACAACAAGAACAGTTGTGACCGGCCGTTTTAAGACCTTTTTGGTAAGTCCCATGTTCCTTGTGCCTCCTTATTTTGCTGCCGTTTCCGCGGCTTCTGTAGTCTCTTCTGCTGTTGTCTCACTACTGTCTGTATCTCCTTCAGAGCTCTCCTCGCTGTCGGCTTCCGTTTCCTCGCCATCATCACTGCCCTGAATATTCACAGCGGCGCCGTCATAAAGCTCCTTGGACCAGCTTGTGATGACCTCGTCGTCGTAGGAAAGTCCGGAAACGATCTGAATCTTGTCAGAATCGATGAGTCCGTCTTCCACCGGAGTCTTTTTCGCCGTTGATGTCGCGGCATCATATGTATACACGTAAGCGTCTCCATTGCTGTAGTTCACACAGTCTGCCGGAACGACCATGACGTTGTCCGCCTTCTCCGCTGTCACATAAACCTTTACCATCGTTCCGCTGGCAAGTCCGTCCGCGTCCCCCAAGGTCGCTTTCACCTTGAAAAGTCCTGTGGACGCGTCCACCATGCTGCCGATCTCGGAGATCGCGCCGCTGTAATCCGTTCCGTTCTTCTCCACCGTCACAGGATCACCGATATTTAATCCCTTCATGACACGCTCCGACACGTTGAAGGTCAGTGTTTTTCCGCCTGCACCGGATACAACACCTGCGACAGAACCGCCCGCAGACATATCATGCACCTGCACGCCGAACTGCTCTAAGACACCGGCGATCGGCGCGGTAACGACCGTGTTCTCGCTCTGGGTATCATAGTTTAATTTTGCGGAATCATACTGGAGCTTCGCCATGGACAGACCGCTTACCGCCTGCTCGTAGGCCTGAGCGGAAATATCCCCGCTCTCGTAGAGCGCCTTCATCCTGTTTACAGATGTCTGGGCATCATTTAAGGATACCTGAGTCGTATTTAACGTGATCCTTGCCGCGTCTAACTGCTTGTTGTCGATGCGGAACAGCTTCTGTCCCTTCTGTACGGTATCGCCCTGATTTACATAAACCTCCAGTACTTCTCCGCTTCCCTTCGGGATAATGTATACCTGATCTGCCGGTTCCACGGTACCTGTCAGTCCTGTGGAAAGTTCAATATTTCCTGTCTCCGGTGTCTGGACGACGACGGTCGGGTTCGGAACGGCCTCGATCGGCTCTTCTTTTTTCGTAAATCTTGTGAACATCAGGGCTCCAAATGCACCGACGCATACAAGCCCGATTACGATCTTACCTGCTTTCTTCATGGTTCCTCCTCATTTTCTGTAACATGCTGCTGTGGTACGACTCCGGTTGTTCTGTTTTTATGAACGTCCCTCGTCTGTTTTCTTCCTGCTGCCCTCTGTTTTATATCCACATATGCCATAATGGAGCATATGGATATGACGTTTGTAATATTCGGAAGCTTCCGTTCTCGACTCACCGTCCCGGAAAAAACGTTTGAGTGACATGATGAATACGATCATGTGCATCTCGATCAGCTCGAAAAACTCCTGATGATCCAGATCACATTTCTCTTTGTTGACATGTTCATACAACAGTTTTAAAAATTTCCGGTTTGCCTCCATCGCCTCCGGGTTCGAATCCGGTCCGCCTTTGAATAGTTCTACCAGTCTTGCGCTGTTGACCAGGTTGTGAAAGATCGCAGACAACCCTGAATCCTCAAGCCGGTCCATCCCGAGATCAAAGATCTGCTCCAGGACCTCCCATAGGTCTCCGCCGTTTTCGTCCAGCATCGTGATGTACGATGTGAAATGCTGTTCCGCCTGGTTGCAGATCAGCCATTTTAACAGATCCTGTTTATCTTCAAAATATGTGTAAAAGCTTCCTCTCGATATATCCGCGTCGTGAACGATCCGGTTGATCGACACTTCCTCCGGAGCTACCCTCATAAATTCCTTTGCCGCCGCAGCCCGAATTGCTTCGATCTTTTCCTTCGGAAGCCGCATAAACCGTTCGGTCGGCATAATTCCATCTCCCCTCTTCTATAAAAACCGGTTCAAAAAGTGACAACCCGTCACCATTATAGTGACACCCTGTCATTCTGTCAATATCTGTTTTTCCAGTTTATAATGATTTTATATTTTCGTAAGGTTTGCAAAATTTCTGTATAGAAACTCCTGCCTCCGGTCCGATCCCGTCTGTGATTTCCGCTGTTTTGCTCAGCCTACCATGCCCATGTTTCAGAATTGTTTTCCGATTGTTGCAGTTTCATGAATCCTGCAGATTTTCCCGGAAATATCGGATTGTACAGGAATAAATACCAATTCATAGCATGTTTGTAGGAATTGCTTCTTGCATATTTTTCTCAATACAGGTATAATATCATTGCATCACCTAGTAAGCGACTAGGTTTAGTCCCGGCAGACGGAACGTATCCCGGAGATCAGCTCCGGTGCCGGTTCATATCTGTCCGGAAATTGCTGAAACCTACATTTTTACCTTATATAAAATACATGGAGGAATCCGATATGTCAGAACCATTATTAAATGTAAAAAATCTCTCCGTGGATGTGGAAGACAAATCCATTCTTCACGGGATCAACTTAACGATCAACAAAGGCGAGACCCACGTACTCATGGGACCGAACGGTGCCGGAAAATCCACCCTCGGATGTACCTTAATGGGAAACCCGAATTACCACGTCACGGACGGTGAGATCTTCTTTGGCGGTGAGAATATCACAAAAGAGGCAGCTGACAAGCGCGCCCGCCTCGGTATGTTCCTCTCCTTCCAGAACCCGCTGGAAGTTCCGGGAATCTCCCTCTCCAACTTCATCCGCAGCGCCCTCTCCGCAAGAACCGGAAAGAATGTCCGCATCTGGGATTTCAATAAAGAACTCCAGAAAGCCATGGAGGTTCTCGACATGGATCCATCCTACGGCTTCCGTGATCTGAACGTCGGCTTCTCCGGCGGTGAGAAAAAGAAAGCGGAGATCCTGCAGCTTCTCCTCTTAAATCCATCCTTAGCGATCCTCGATGAGACAGACTCCGGTCTCGATGTCGATGCGGTCCGCACCGTTTCCAAGGGAATCGAGGAGTACCAGAAGAGCAAGGACGGAGCGCTCCTCATCATCACCCACAGCACAAGGATCCTGGAGTCTCTCCATGTGGACAAGACCCATGTTCTCGTAGACGGCCGCCTGGTTGCCGAGGGTGATGGTTCTCTCGTCGATGAGATCAATGAGAACGGCTTCGAGCAGTTTATCGCTTCCGCAAATGAGAAGGGAGAGAACGATTAATGAAGGAAAAGACGTATGTTGAGGACGTCGACCGCAACATGTACGACTTCCGCAATGACGAGAAGGACGCTTACCGTATTAAAAACGGTCTCACCGAGGACATTGTGGAAAAGATCTCCGAAGAGAAGCATGATCCGGAGTGGATGCATGATTTCCGGTTGAACTCCTTAAAAATATATCATGAAATGAAGGTTCCGGACTGGGGACCGTCCATCGAAGGCTTAAACATGGACAACATCGCGACCTACGTCCGTGCCAACACAAAGATGAAAGGGGACTGGTCCGAGGTCCCGGAGGAGATCAAGGATACCTTTGAAAAGCTCGGGATCCCGCAGGCGGAGCGCACCTCCCTCGCAGGCGTGGGTGCCCAGTACGACTCCGAGCTCGTCTACCACAACGTCCGCAAGGAAGTTGCGGAGCAGGGCGTCATCTACACAGATATGGAGAGCGCCCTGACCGGCGAATACGCCGATATGGTAAAGGACCACTTTATGAAACTCGTGACCCCCCATGACCATAAATTCGCAGCCTTGCATGGCGCTGTCTGGTCCGGCGGTTCCTTCGTCTATGTTCCGAAGGGAGTTTCCGTCGAGATCCCGCTGCAGTCCTACTTCCGTTTAAATGCCGCAGGTGCCGGACAATTTGAGCACACCCTGATCATCGTCGATGAGGGCGCGTCCTTACATTTCATCGAAGGATGTTCCGCTCCGAAGTACAACGTGGCCAATCTTCACGCCGGATGCGTTGAGCTTTACGTCGGAAAGAACGCAAAGCTCCGCTACTCCACGATCGAGAACTGGTCGAAAAATATGTACAATTTAAACACAAAGCGTGCGAAGGTCGAGGAAGGCGGAGTCATCGAGTGGGTATCCGGTTCCTTCGGTTCCCATGTTTCTTACCTCTACCCGATGAGCGTGTTAAACGGTGAGGGCGCAAGATCCGAATTCACCGGGATCACATTCGCCGGTAAGGGACAGAACCTTGATACCGGATGTAAGGTGGTCCACAACGCTCCGAAGACTTCTTCCTATGTAAATACGAGATCGATCTCCAAGGACGGCGGGATCAGCACCTTCCGAAGCTCCGTTGTCGTATCCGCAAAGGCAAAGGGCAGCAAATCCGCTGTCTCCTGCCAGTCCCTGATGCTCGACGATATCTCCCGTTCCGACACGATCCCGGCAATGGATATCCGCACAAAGGACGCCGATGTCGGACATGAGGCAAAGATCGGACGCATCAGTGATGACGCCGTCTTCTATCTGATGTCCCGCGGTATCTCCGAGGAGGACGCGAGAGCCCTGATCGTCAGCGGCTTCGCCGACAATGTCTCGAAGGAGCTTCCGCTTGAATACGCGGTGGAGATGAACAATCTGATCCATCTGGAAATGAAAGGAAGTATTGGATGATGGAGAACATGAAGATCAACCAGCTCCCTTCTAAGACATGGAACTGGCTGAAAATGAATGAGACTGCGGTCTCCGGGATTTCTGTCTCCGGAGCGCATGAAGGAAACCTTGAGATCCCGGAAGGGATCAAAAAAACTGTCTGCCCGGCCGGGCTTCCGGACCGTTTTAAGGATGTCGCTGGCGGCATGGGATCCGATATGGATATGCTGGTAAAGGAAAGTTCCGCGGGTGCAGTACTGCTCTCTGCTGACAGCGATGTCTCCGGGGAACCGGCGCGGATCAGATTTGCCTACGGTGCTTTTGAGCACAGCCTGAACACCTTTGGAATTCTGGCAAAAGAAGGAAGCAATATGACCGTTATCATGGATATGGCAGCTGAACGAAGCGTCGATCCTGAACGGACCGGAAGTCCCAGCCCGGTCGGAGAAAATCCTGCTGCCGTCTCCCAGTCTGAACACACCGGGCTTTCCGCCGTGCAGACAAAATTAATTCTGGAAAAAGACGCGAAGGTGACTCTCGTCCAGATCATCCGCAACAAAAACGCGAAGACCGTTTTGAACGATATCGGGGCAAAGGTTGCTGACGGTGCGAAACTCTCCGTCATCCACTTATTCCTTGGCGGTGACCGGGTCTACAACGGCTGTAAGGCTGAACTTATCGGCAAAAAGAGTAATTTTACAGCAGACATCGCCTACACAGTTGCCGATGACTGCGTGCTCGATATGAACTACGTGGCACTCCACGAGGGAAAGAAATCCGTCAGTGAGATCAGGACCGACGGCGTACTCCATGAAAACGCGAGAAAGCTGTTCCGCGGGACCATCGACTTTAAGAAGGGCGCTGCGGGGGCTGTCGGGAACGAGAAAGAGGACGTTCTTCTTCTCGACGATGATGTGGTCAACCAGACGATCCCGCTGATCCTCTGCGCCGAGGAGGATGTGGAAGGAAACCATGGCGCCACCATCGGAAAGCTGGATGAGGACCTTGTATTCTATCTGGAAAGCCGCGGCATGGCTCTCGCCGAGATCTACAAAATGATGGCGAAAGCAAGGATCGACGCGGTTCTCCGTTTCGTACCTGATGAGAAGACGAAGGCAGACGTTGCCTCCTACTTAGAAAGCGAGGGTTCCAATGGATGTAAATAAGATCCGGGAAGATTTCCCGCTGTTAAAAAACCGTGACATCATCTATCTGGACAATGCGGCGACTTCCCAGAAGCCCGCATGCGTCCTGGACGCGGAAAAGCGGTTTTATGAGAAATATAACGCAAACCCGTTCCGCGGTCTCTACGAGTTAAGTGAAGAGGCAACGGAATGTTATGAGGACGCGAGAAAGACGGTCGCTGACTTCCTTCACGCGTCATGTCCGGAGGAGATCGTGTTTACGAGAAACGCCACAGAGAGCCTGAATCTTGCGGCCTACACTCTCTCCGAGTACCTGTTAAAACCGGGCGACGAGATCATTGTCAGTATCATGGAACACCACAGCAATATTCTCCCGTGGCAGCAGGCTGCAAAGCGTTACGGTGCGACGGTGAAATATCTTGAGTGCGACATGGACGGAACGATCCCGGCTGAACGTCTAGAGAGCATGATCACGGACCGCACAAAGATCGCCGCGATCACGCAGATCTCCAATGTGCTTGGATGCAGGAATGATTTAAAGACATTCGCTGAGATCTGCCATCGCCACGGCGTGATCCTGGTCGGCGATGGTGCCCAGAGTGTTCCCCATATCGCTGTTGACGTGCAGGATCTGGGTGTGGATTTCCTTTCTTTCTCCGGTCACAAGATGCTGGCTCCAATGGGAATCGGCGCTCTTTACGGAAAGAAAGAGCTTCTTGAGAAGCTTCCGCCCTTCCTCACCGGCGGCGAGATGATCGAATCTGTCACAAGAGAGGGCGCTGTCTGGGCAGAGGTTCCGCATAAGTTCGAGGCGGGAACCGTCAATGCCGGAGGCGCTTACGCGCTGGCTGAGGCAGTCCGCTACATGAAGAATATCGGTTTCGACGCGATCGAGGCACAGGAGAACAGGCTCACGAGAATCGCCTACGAGGGCATGATGAATATTCCCGGAATCCGTGTTCTCGGGAGCAGCGATCCGGACAACCATCACGGAATCCTGTCCTTCGCTGTGGATGGCGTCCACCCCCATGATGTGGCAGAGATCTTAAACGCTGACAATATCTGTGTCCGCGCCGGTCACCACTGCGCACAGCCGCTGTTACAGTACCTTGGAACCGCCTCCACGACGCGTGTGAGCCTCGCGTTCTACAATACAGAGGATGAGATCCGTGCATTCCTTGAGAGTCTTGGCGGATTAAGGAGAAAAATGGGATATGAGTAATACATTTTATAATGAAATTTTAATTGAACACAATCTTCATCCGACTCACAAGCATGAGCTGCCGGACGCAAACCTCGTCTTAGAGGGCGTAAACCCGAGCTGCGGTGATGATATCTGGCTGAAATTAAAAGTCGAAAACGATGAGATCGTCGACGGAGCTTTCGTCGGAGACGGCTGCGCGATCTCCCAGGCCTCCGCAGATATGATGTTAGATTTGATCATTGGAAAGAAAAAGGATGAGGCGCTGCGCCTCGCGAACCTGTTTCTTGAGATGATCAAAGGAACTGCAAAGGGCGATGAACTGGAACCTCTGGAGGAAGCTTCCATCTTACAGGATGTATCCCATATGCCGGCGCGGGTCAAGTGCGCAGTGCTGGGATGGCATACGATGGAGGAGATGTTTAAGAAGGCGGCTGAAGGGAAGATTATACCTGGAATGTCGGTGACGACGGAAAATAAATAAAGACTTGAATTCAATTTTCAAATATGCTACACTATAAATACAAAGGGGAAAGTCAGATACATGTGGCCTACCCTTCATAGTTTAGTTTGTTACATTGTAACAGCCGTCACTATTGCAGTAGTGGCGGCTATTTTCTTTTCCCGAAGATTGTGTAACACAATCCAACGAGAGCGACAATGAAGATACCTATCTGGATCAAGTCCGAATATGTAACGTACATTGGCATCGCCCTCCTTTCTTTCGTCTGGAGGGTTAGTCCCTCCGAAACCGGAGGGCAGGCCGCCTTTCATGTATTCTGCTTTCCCACATCACTATTATATATTGCGAACATTTGTTCGTCAATATTTTTTCTTAGCTACTATGTGCACCAGCGCCTCGATCGGCCGCCTTAACGACGTCACGATCATGATCCCCGCCGCAAGCGCGATCGCAAGTCCGATCGCCGCCTGCCCCTTTACGATAAACTGCGGCATGTCGTGCCGGAGAGCCGCGTCCATCGCATAGTACAGGGAACCTCCCGGGATCAGCGGGATGACCGTCGGCATCAGGACCGTCGTTGCCGGTGTCTTTAAGATCCTCGCCCAGATCTCCGAGTAGATCGTGATCAGGATCGCCACAACGAAAAATCCCAGATATTCATTATTCACAAAATGTAAAAATACAAGATACACTGCCCAGAAAACTGCCCCGCCGATCGCCGGGATCAAGACTCTGCGCCCGCGGATGTTGTAAATGATCGCAAATCCGAACGACCCGAAAAACGATGCGATGATTGAAAGAACATCCTGACTCATAACATCCCTCCAAGAAGTATTTTAGAAAGAATAAACCCGGCTGCCACACAGACGGCTGTGATCATCGCCTCCGAAAAATGCAGAAGTCCGCTGATCATGTCCCCGCTGATGAAATCCCGGAATGAGTTCGTCATCAGGACTCCCGGGATCAGGAGCATGATATTCCCGATCATGATCATCTCGACATGCTGTCCGATCCCGAGATAGCAGACAAGAATACATGCCATACCGGAGATCAGAGAGCAGAGGATATTGGAGAAGATCGCCTTCAGCTTGATCGCGGAGAGCGCATATAAGGTCACGCGGATCAGCGCCCCGACAAACAGGGACGCAAATCCATCCCACAGATTTCCTCCAAAGAAAATGGCAAACGCCCCGGCTGTCATTGCATAGATCCCGCACTGCACCGCCGGGGAATATGTCGGTCCCTTTAAGATCTTTTCATATTCCTGATCGATCACCGCAAACGACGGCTGTGTCGCGCAGATCCGCCTCGAAAGGTCATTCAGCCGGTCCAGCTTCCACATATCCGTCCCGTAACTTAAAATTCTTCGCGTCTGCGTGATCCACTTCCGCTCCTTCGTCTCCAGCGTCACGATAATACATGAGGCGATGGAGAAAATATGGCTCTGCCGGATCCCGTAGGCATTGCAGATCCTCCGGATCGTATCCTCCACACGGCTGATCTCCGCCCCGCTCACGAGGAGCTGCTCCCCGATATTGATCGCGCAGGTCAGGACTTCTTCGCTTGTCATCTCTTCATTCTTTTCAGTTGTCACCTTTTTTCCCCTCTTCCTCTGCTTCGGCGGCCATCGCGCGCTGATAATGCTTTAACGCGTCCCGATAGGCAACGATCAGCGCTTTCCAGGAAGAACCATGATATCGGCGCCGGATCGCCTCCTCGATCACCTTCGCATCCGTTTCCAGGTGCTTATGCAGAAAAAGCTTTCGTATAAAATCATTTGTCAGCTCCAGCGTTCTCGAACAGTCTGTCTGTATGATCTCTCCTGTTGATGGGATCACCTCAAATGCGATAAAAAAGCTTCCATACACCTTTGTGATCGCGTTATCCACATTCGTTCTTGATTCTCCTACAATATAATATGTCTCCTCACCGGTTTCAGCCATTCTGCTCTCCTCTTTTCATCAGCTCGCGCGCGGCTGGGTTCAGTCACGCTCTCATTTCCAATACTTGTCCCACCATATTTCAGCATCATAATATAGGAAATCCATTCTGTCAATCCCTGTACGAATTCCAGTACATCTGCGGCCACTACTATATTGTACGGGGTTTTCAGTTCAGAAAATTCCTGCCCATAAAAAGTAATCATATCTGCTCTCTCGTCCGGACCGGCGGCATGCTCTCCAGAATTTCCGCAATTATTTTTCCACGTCTCCTGTCTTACGTTTTGAAAGGTCTGTACTTTTTGTTCTCATTTTTGTATTTTCAGTAATTTTAATATTTTTAACCAAATTTTTATTTTTTTATTGACAAACCATTTCCACCTCATTATAATAAACACAAATGAATACGCAATGTTGCTGCTTCATTCTGCAAATGGCAGTTACCGCTGTCTGGCAAGCAATCTGAAATCCGGCAAAAGCGAGAACCAACGACAAAAGCGAGATCAAACCGCTCTTGTCTTCCTGGTCTGCTTTTGGCGGATTTTTTTTGAGAGGAGGATGAGTATCTATGACTCTGAAAGAAGCTGTCGAACTTCAAAAAGAACCATTTCTTCAATCCCTGGCGGAAAGCATCCGGATCCGCAGTGTGCAGGAACCGCCTGCGGATGGCGCCCCATACGGCCCCAATGTCCGCAAATGCCTTGACCACGCCCTGGCTGTGTCAAAGGGACTCGGTTTCCGCACCACTGATCTTGATCACCAGATGGGATGGTGTGAATTCGGTGAAGGCGATGAGATGATCGCCGTCCTCGGGCATCTCGATGTTGTCCCGGAAGGGGAAGGATGGACCTTCGATCCGTTCGGCGGTGAGATCCGGGACGGAAAGATCTTCGGCCGTGGTTCCATGGATGACAAAGGTCCGACAATGGCCGCCCTTTACGCGATGGCCGCCCTGCGTGACAGCGGTCTCCCCTTAAAACGCCGGATCCGGATCCTCTTCGGAACAAACGAGGAGACCGGAAGCAATGACATGAAATACTACAAGAGCCACGGCGGCGAACTCCCTGTCATGGGATTCACCCCGGATGGAGAATATCCGGTCATCAACGGGGAAAAGGGGATCATCAATGTCAACTATGAAGCAGACTACACCCAGACCGGCGATGTCCGTCTCACAAAGATTTCCGGCGGATCCGCGCCGAATGTAGTCCCGGCCTCCGCCAGAGCAGAGATCACCTGCCCGGACGATATGAAGCCGCAGCTCATGGTCCTCGCCGCCGGATGTGACCGGATCACCTGCACTGAAACTGCAGACGGATTCGAGATCCTCGCAAACGGCGTCAGTGCCCACGGAGCTTCCCCGGAACTCGGGATCAATGCGATCGGCCTCCTGATGGATGCGCTCGGAACACTTCCGCTCGATGAACCGTTACTCGGTTTTGTTCACTTTCTCTCCGATCATGTCGGGCTGGAAAGCGACGGGACCTCCCTCGGGATCGCTCTTTCCGATGAACCGAGCGGAAAACTCACATTCAACCTCGGAACGATCCAGGGCGATGAGACAAGTTTCCTGATCCGCATCAACTATCGCTACCCGGTAACCTTCACCTACGATGACTGTGCTCCGATCTGCGACGCGGCATTCCTGAACGCAGGATTCCTGAAGGTAAATGAAACCCACAAAGCATGTCTCTATCTTCCGGAAGACTGCGAGCTGGTCCAGACTCTTCTGCATGTATACGCAGACGAGACCGGACTTCCTGCGATACCGAAATCCATCGGCGGCGGCACCTACGCGAAAGCGATCCCGAACGTTGTCGCCTTCGGACCGATCTTCCCAGGCGATGAAGTCCGCGAGCACAAGCCGGACGAGTTCATGGAGATCGACCGATTGATGGAAAATGTACATATTTTTGCAGAAGCTCTTTACCGGCTGGCCAGATAGGAGGTGGTTCCATGGAAAAGAAGAAAACATCGATCGTTTTTACCGGAGATATCGGATTTGACCGCTACATGGATCACCGCTGGGAGGATGAACATCTGCTGTCTGCCCCCGTCCTCGATTTTTTCCACAGCGCTGATCACACTGTCGCAAATGTGGAAGGCGCACTGATCGACGCGAAGGATGACGGATCCCGCGGAGTCTTCTTTCACAGCATGAATCCCGCGGCGACGCGCGTCCTGAAAGATATCCATGCGGACATCTGGAGTATCGGGAACAACCACACGATGGATGCCGGGCGGGAAGGTGTTATGAGCACAAAAAAGATCGCCGAAGAAATGGGTTGTCTCACGATGGGGGCCGGAATGAATGACACCGAAGCGTCCGAACCTGTGTATCTCGACGAGGCAGGCGGGATCGGCATGTTCTGTGTCGCCTACCAGGCGGAATGCATCCCGGCAACCGCCACCGAACCCGGTATTTTCCGCTGGGATGACCTCGATCTCATCGCAAAACGAATCGCCGAGATCAAGTCCCGCTGCCGCTGGTGCGTGATCGTCTCCCACGGCGGGGAAGAATTCACAAGTCTTCCAAGTCCCTACACCAGAGACCGCTACCTCAAGTTTCTGGAACTCGGAGCCGATGTGGTCGTCGCCCATCATCCCCATGTCCCGGAAAACTACGAGCTCTTTGACAACGGAAAAGCAATTTTCTATTCACTCGGAAACTTCATTTTTGATACCGACTATCAGCGCGTCCACCTGTATACGGATGTCGGAGTCCTGTTAAAACTGATCTTCACCGAAGAAGCGATCAATTTTGAGGCGATCGGGATCCGGATCATCCGCGGAGACGAGCGGATCGATATCGCCCCGCTTCCTGCCATCTTCACAGACATCCCGGCCGCGGAGTATGAACTTCTGGCACCTCTCTCCGCAAAGGCCTTTGTCGCGGAGGACCGCAGGAAAATGATCTATCTGGAGCCGGAGCGCTTTACAGATGCCTCCGAAGATGTCTGGAACGGATATTTCTTCAGCACTGAGCCTGACGGTTACTTCGAGGGCGCCCACATGGATTTCCACATCATCGTCCCGTTTTCGGAGAAAGCGGAGGAAGGTGCATGGAAAAAGAGCACGTTGGAACCGGTAAAGGAATACATTCTTCGCCAGCTCTGATACAACGACAACACAAATAGAAAAAGGAGCGTGATCCTATGTTAACGATTACAAACGGTTTTACTTACATAGCTTTCCTGATGCTGCTCGCAGGCGGTCTTCTCGCACTTGAAAAATACATGAAGTGGAAGATCTTCAACATCGTTCCGCCGCTCGTATGGATCTACATCTTCAACATGTTCTTCTGCACCATCGGTCTCTACAATTCCGATGAGTGTTCCGCAGCCTACAGTGCCTTAAAGAACAACATCCTGTATGCCATGATCTTCGTCATGCTGCTCCGCTGTGATTTCCGCAAGCTCGGAAAACTCGGACCGCGTATGATCTGTATCTTCATGGGCTGTGCCATCACCCTCGGCATCGGATTCTTCGCTCTTTTCCCGCTGTTTGCAAATGCACTCGGCGGTGCTGACAAGACATGGGGCGCAACAGCTGCCCTCTACGCATCCTGGGTCGGCGGCTCTGCAAACATGGCTGCCATGGAGGATGCTCTTCCGGTCGATTCCGGTGCTTACTCCTGCGCTCTGGCTCTCGATACTGCCTGCTACTCCCTCTGGATCGCACTTCTGCTCTTTGCTGTAAAATATGCCCAGAAGTGGAACAAGGCCTGCAAGGCTGATACTTCCAAACTCGACGTTGTCGCTGCAGCTGCAAACGAGGAAGTTGCAAAAGAGACAAACGTAAAACCGAATGCTGCAGACTGGATCTTCCTGATTGGTCTCACCCTCGTTGTATCTGCAGTCTCCCAGTACATCGGCGTTCAGATGAATGGATTTTTCAAGGGTGTCGGACTTTCCTTCTTTGATAAAGGTACCTGCACGACCGTATTTGTAACGATCCTCGGACTGATCTGCGCAATGACTCCGCTCGGAAAACTTCCGGCAGTTACAGAGCTCTCCAGCGTTTATCTCTATGCGGTTGTCTCCCTCATCGCATCCACAGCAACCCTGATCGACCTCTTATCTGCTCCGATGTGGGTTGTCTATGGTCTCGGAATCCTTCTTGTCCATGTTGTGCTGATGTTCATCCTCTCCAAGATCTTCCACTGGGATCTCTGCATGGATTCCACTGCTTCCGTTGCCTGCATCGGCGGATCTGCTTCCGCTCCGATCATCGCAACCGCTTATGACGGTTCCTTCGCAGGTATCGGTGTTTTAATGGGAGTTCTCGGTGCCGCCATCGGAAACTTCATGGGACTCGGAATGGGCGCTCTATTGAAGCTGTTTGTCTGATCGTGAGTACATTTCATGAGTCTGCTATTTTATGGCTGCTCACGATGACAGAGAACTGTGTTTCCCTACATTGTCCCTTCATCTGTGAGTGATCCAATTCTGGCGTCCCCATTCTTTCCCTGTTAGAATGGGGACACCATTTTATCTCCGGCAGTAAATTGTACCGGTCAGAACAACTCACGGGATCACACACTGAGTTTCACATATCTTCGCCTTGAATTAACACAGGAGGAATCTTTTATGATCGAAAACAATCTTCTTTCTTATCTGAATATCGGACTCCCGGAAGATATTCTCCGCATGAAGCTTCACGGAGACTTTGACGGTGCAGTACGACTCATCGACCGGAAGCTCTCCGATCCGGCGCTTCCGGATCCGCTCCGTTACTGCCTGATGGCAGAGCGGGAAATGATCCTTCGCATGCCTTCCGATTATCCTTTTACCCGCGAAGATGCACTCAAAAAGATCCGGACCCGGATCCCGGACTTTACGGAAGACGAATTTGACCACTACCTCTCCATCGGGCAGATCCGCTGGATCTATGTAAACGGCGAAATGCGGATCTTTGACCGCTTTTTTGAGAGCATGTGCAAATCCATGCCCGACTTCCGGAAACGGACCGCTGTCACTCTTGACGGTTCTGAGAGTGCCGGAAAAGGAAGCCGCGGAGATCTCCGCTTAAACCGTGCAATGGAGATCATGAAAGAAAAAGGCTCTCTTTCAAACAGGATCCGGATCCGCGCATCTGTCAAAGTGAAAGATTCCGCATTCACTCCCGAAATGTTCGTTCGCGTCCATCTCCCGATCCCCGCCGCCTGCGACCAGCAGAGCGATATCCGGATCGAATCCGTTTTTCCTGAAAACGCAAAGATCGCACCGGAAGACGCACCGCAGCGCACTATATGCTGGGAAGAGACTCTGAAAGAAAATCATGAATTTTCCGTCCAGTATTCGTATGTGCATACAGCGGTGTGGCATGATACAGAAAGTGCGTTAAAGAAATCTGATGCATGCAAAACATTTGATACGGAAGTGAACCCTGGAACGGTATCTCAGGAGCAAACTCTGTCTGCCGGTTTGAATCACAAGGCCGCAGAGACTGTCCAGCTGTATGCTCATTCCAGTAATGAATCCAGTTCTTCGTCTCTGCGTGAATTTGAGGTGGGCGTATCTGATGATCTCGCTGAACTTGCCCCGCACATCGTCTTCACTCCGTACATCCGTGCACTCGCCGCAGAACTCTCAAAAGGCTGTGAGACTCCACTCGAAAAAGCCAGAAGCTTTTACGACTTCATTACCCTGAACTTCAAGTACACCTACATGCCGGCCTACTTCTCTCTGGAGGATATTCCGGGGAACTGCGCCAGAACCTTCACGGGGGACTGCGGAGTCTTCGCACTTCTTTTTATCACCCTGTGCCGCTGCGCCGGAATCCCCGCCCAGTGGCAGAGCGGACTCGCCGCAGAGCCGGACTTCATCGGCGGCCATGACTGGGTCCGCTTCTACGCTGCCCCGCTTGGCTGGATCTACGCAGATCCCTCTTACGGGATCGGAGCTGTCCGCGCCGAGAACGAGGAACGCCGCCGCTTCTATTTCGGAAACCTTGACCCATACCGTATGGTCGCCAACCGCGCCTTTCAGGCACCTTTTACCGTCGAAAAGAAATACTGGCGCACCGATCCCTACGATAACCAGTTAGGCGAGATCGAAACCGCAGAGCGCGGACTGAGGTATGAGGAATTTGAGCGCAGGAAAGATGTTCTGATGTGTGAAGAGATCGAAGAGAACTGATTAAAATGTCGCCATATTCATGAAAATATGCAACAGCTATTCCAAGTAGGTATTTTCGGCACCGAAAATACCATAATATAATGTCCTGGATGCGGATTTTGCCGATTTAGGATGCGAAGCATCGGCAAAATCCCGTTACTGTTTACGCAAAGCGTAAGCAGTAACGCCGGGGTTGTCGGTGACAACTGAAGGGAAATAGTACTTGAATTCACTTTTCGAATATGATAGACTATAGATACAAAAAGGGAAAGTCAGATACACACGGCCTACCCTTTATAACTAGCTTGTTACAATGTAACAGCCGTCACTATTGGGGTAGTGGCGGCTATTTTCTTTTCCCGAAAATTGTGTAACACAATCCTACGAGAGCTACAATGAAGATACCTATCTGGATCAAGTCCGAATATGTAACATACATTGGCATCGCCCTCCTTTCTTTCGTCCGGAGGGGGAAGCCCCTCCTTTTATGGAGGGCAGGCCGCCTTTTATGTATTCTGCTTTCCCATAAATTCATTATATATTGCAAACATTTGTTCGTCAATATTTTTTCTTAGCTACTATGTACACCAGCGCCTCGATCGGCCTCCTCAACGACGTCACGATCATGATCCCCGCCGCAAGCGCGACCGCAAGCCCGATGGCTTTCTGGGCCTTCAGGATGAACTCCGGAGCATCATGGCGGAGCGCCGCGTCCATCGCATAGTACAGGGATCCTCCCGGAATCAGTGGGATGACCGTCGGCATCAAAATCGTCGTCGCCGGTGTCTTCAGAACTCTCGCCCAGATCTCCGAGTAGATCGTGATCAAAATCGCAACCACGAAAAATCCCAGATATTCATTATCCACAAAATGCAGAAACGCCAGATAAACTGCCCAGAAGACAGCGCCGCCGATAGACGGGATCCAGAGCCTCTGCCCCCGTCATCGGGTCCGCCGCCTGTGCGCCTGTTTTCTGGTCTGTCTGCACCTTTTTCACCTTTTCCATTCAAATGTTTTCCTGGAAATCATGGTTCCATTCCCTGACTTTTATTATACGGGGCGGGGATTTCTTTTACAAGTGGCAAGCGCCTGCTCGATCAGGGCATTAAGCGCCTTCGTCTGCTCCGGGGATGTGACCGCGCCTACGATCGGCTGTCCCACGATGTTCCCGTTCTGATCAACGACATAGGTCGTTGGGAATGCGTACAGTCCGGCGGTAAAACGGCCGGCATCGCTGTCGGAGTCAAACCAGAGATTCTGATAGGATGCTCCCTTTTTTGACAGGATCTCCTTCGCCTCGGCAATCGCACCCTCATCGCCGTCCAGCGTGAATGCATTGATTCCTACGACCGCACCGCCCTTTTGCGCCAGCTCCTGATTCAACGCATCCAGATCCGCAAGCTCTCCGACACAGGGCTTGCAGGTCGTAAACCAGAAATTCACGACGGTTACGGTATTGCCGGAAAAGAGTTCACTGCTGTTTACCTCCTTGCCATCCAGATCCTTTCCCTGAAAGTCCGGGAACTTTTCCTGACCGATCCCAGCATTTCCTGCCGCAGCACTCTCACCTTCCCCCGGCATCTTGACGCAATCCGGATATTTCTCCTCCAGAGCCATCAGCTTTTCCTCGATCTCCCGGATCTGTCCGGCTCCGTCATTCAGAATTTTCAACTCATCTGCTGTAAATTGATCCTTTGCAGCTTCGATCGCCTTCAGAAGAAAATCGCCGTAATTATTATTGTCTCCGCTTACCACCTGGTCCTTATCGATCGTCAGGAACAGCTTTTCCCAGAGCTTAGCATTGGCTGACTGGATGTCCTCCTCCTTCTGCATCAGCTTTTGATACAGGTCTGCTGCTTCTTTGTCATCTCCCGGCTCCGCGGACAGTGACGTTCCGCTCTCTGACGTCTGCCCGGAGGCAGTTTCCTTGTTATTCTTTGCTCCCCCGCACGCTGTGAGGCCAAATGCCAGCACAAGGATGAACAGGATCGCTGTCATATATGATCGTTTCATTTCTTTTCTCCATTTCTATTTGAGTCGGACGCAAAACCGTAGCAAAAGCTGACGGCATCCGTGGGACAGGCATTGATACACTTCCCGCACCGGATACATTCCGTGTGATTGGGTGAGCTTGTGACATCGACATCCATCTGACAGACTCTTCTGCATGCTCCGCAGGAGATGCATCTGTGTTCATCCACTTTGATCCCAAGCAGGGATACCTTGTTCATCAGCGCATAAAACGCACCGAGGGGACAGAGCCATTTGCAGAACGGCCGATAAAACAGCACACTCAAAACAACGACTCCAATCAGGATCATAAGCTTTCCGGTAAACAGCTGTCCCAATGCCGACCGGATCCCCGGATTAACGACTGACAAAGGAATTGCCCCCTCTAAAACTCCCTGCGGGCAGAGATACTTGCAAAAGAATGGGTCACCCATTCCCACATCATTTACAACAAGCGCCGGCAGTGCGATCACAGTAAAAAACAGCACGGCATATTTAAGATAAGTCAGGGGCTTAAGTCTTTCCGTAGACAGCTTTTTCCCCGGAATTTTGTGAAGAAGATCCTGCAGCCAGCCAAAGGGGCACAAAAATCCGCATATAAAGCGCCCTAAAAGGACACCAACCAGGATCAGAAATCCGGTTATATAATAAGAAAAGCTGAATTTCGATGAGCCGACCACCGCCTGAAAGGAACCGATCGGACATGCCCCGGCTGCCGCCGGACAGGAATAGCAGTTCAGCCCCGGCACGCAGACTGCCTTTGCCTTTCCCTGATAGATCCCGCCTTTGAAAAAATTCGGCAGGTGAGGGTTCGTAAGAAGCGCCGCCGCTGCCTGGATCCAGCCGCGAAACCGGCTCAGTATCTTTGATATGATATGTTTTCTGTTATCCAATTCCTACACACTCCAAACACAGCCTGATCGCCTTACTTAACACGGTATCCGCCTCTCCTCGCATCACGCCGACGCACAGCATGACTATACCGGCAATCAGCAGAGCGCCCTGAAATAATGCCTTTTTTGTTCGCAACAACCTGGTCTCTCCTTCTTGTTTGATATCCTATTACAGGTAAATTCACTCATATTGTTTCCTTAAACTATCCATTCCTCTTATCCCTCGATTTCTCAATGCAATTATATCGGAGAACCCGGTAGTTTGTAAAGCGATACGAAACTTTTCATATGCAAAATTTCCTGTAAAGAAACTTTCCCGATTTGCAGACCTCATTTTCTGATCGTCATCCGTTGTCGGTGAACTGGTTCGTTCTTCTTTTCTTCTTTTCGTCAGGTCCTTTGTTGACCTTTCTTCTCCGGTTCGCTACAATAGTAATCAGAAATATCCTTCAGGAGGAATGTAGACATGAACTCTCATATGAATTTTATCAAGGAGCAGTTATACACCTTAACTTCTATCCCGAGTCCGTCCAGCTTTACAGCAAAAGTGACTGATTACCTGTTGTCCGAATTATCTTCTCTGGGGTATTCCCCGGAGCGCAGCAATAAGGGGAACGTATTCGTTACCCTGGGTGGTTCCGGCTCTCCTCTGGTACTGGCAGCCCATGTTGATACATTGGGGGCTATGGTTCGCTCCATCAAGGAAAACGGACGTCTGCGGCCCACAACCATCGGAGGTCATCAGTGGTCCACGGCGGACGGCGAGAACTGCACCATTCACACCCGTGACGGCAGAGTTTACACCGGTGTAGTGCTGAACAAGGAGCCTTCTTCCCACGTTGCTGATCAGAAGACCGAGCTGATCGAAGAAAATATGGAGATCCTGCTGGATGAAAATGTCGCTTCCGATCAGGATACTCTGGCACTTGGGATCCAGACCGGTGACATCATCGCCATGGACCCACGCACGGTTGTGACAGAAAGCGGATACATCAAGAGCCGTTTTCTGGATGACAAGCTTTCCGCCGCTATCCTGCTGGGTCTCGCCAGAGCCGTACGTGAAGATGCCTGGAAGCTGAACCGCAAGGTTTCTTTATTATTTACAGTATATGAAGAAGTAGGGCACGGCGGAAGTGTCGTACCGGATGATACAGAGGAGATGATTTCTGTCGATATGGGTTGTGTCGGCAGTGACCTTGGCTGCACCGAACGGATGGTTTCGATCTGTGCCAAAGATTCCGGTGGCCCTTATAACTATGATCTGATCACGGCTCTTTCCAACCTTGCGAAGGAGAAAAAGCTGGATTATGCCATTGATGTTTATCCGCATTATGGCTCCGATGTGGAGACTACCCTGCGCGCCGGATATGATATCCGTCACGGTCTCATCGGTCCTGGAGTCTATGCTTCCCATAATTACGAACGCTCCCATATGGACGGAGTTCACAATACCTTTGAGCTGTTGAAGGCTTATATCACAAGATAGCTTCTTTGTAACTGTGAACAGATCTGTACACTTGCAATCGTAAACAATTACTCAAAGGTTCTATCGCTGATGATGTTAAACAAAAGATTTTCGATATTGCTAATACTTATGGC
>ERZ773149.895-NODE-895-length-26635-cov-5.225395_pt1 | contig 26635 bp, 23 predicted proteins | sample MGYA00511081_ERZ773149 | MGnify/ENA primary metagenome ERZ773149 (study PRJEB29015, sample SAMEA2737846) | human gut metagenome | biome: human gut; feature: human-associated habitat; material: faeces | place: China | collected 2012 ...
TGCAAATGTTTAATTCGTATTACTGCAAAAAATACAATGTATACAGTATAATTTGTGCATTTGTCCGGATGTTCATGGTTCTGTGTTGAGTTAGTCTTGGCAAACTATCATAGAAATGGCATATGGATTTTGTTACTTTTTTCACTTTTCGTGCTGCTCTCTTTCGCCGTTCTATGAAATGTATCTTTCTCCTTTTACGGCATCACCTGCCGCCGTTCCTTTTCTATGTCCTGTTTTCCCGTTTGGACCTCTTCCATACTATACGGGATCATGCTTTTTTCATCATCGTCCCCTTTCCGTGCATGGAACATTCCGTATTTTTGCCCACGCACTGCAAAGAAATTCATCTCATCATCACTGTAAATGCAAAATAATTCTTTTCCATTTTCCGTATGCGTACCTCTGCCAAGCTTATCTTCCACTTCTTTGGGAATACCATCTGTATATTCGGCTGAATAGGTTGTACCCATGGATTCCGCCGGATTAAGAGTATCTATATACTCGTTCAGAACGTTTCCCTGGTAGAGACCTTCTTTATAATTGGCCTTCGCGTAATATTTCATTTCCGGGACAGCGATCCGCACGCTCCATTCTTCTCCCTCACCATTAGGATAATCATTACCCCAGGTACAGGAATCATACTCCATAAGGCCCTTTACATAATCATAAGCGCTCCAGATCCCATGACCAGAACGTTTCCCATCTTCCATACCGCCATAGTAACAATGTCCGCAGGGATAGATCAGAAGCCAGTTTCCATCCCCGCCGTCTCTTTTGATCACCCGGTCCAGTTTGGTTATAAACTCCTGGTATGCATCTGTGCTCTGCAGCTGCCAGAGACTCTCCCGGTCTGCAGATCTTGCACGGCTTAAGGTCTCCTGAATCAGATCTTCGTGATTAAGCAGATTTTCATAGATTTCTTTCTGTTTTTTCACTTCTGCATCCCCAGTTGCCTCATAGCCCTGAGTCAGGATCTGAACTGCCTTTTCATAATCTTCCTGGGCATCATATACTTTAGCCAGCTTCAGATAACCATTGGGATCTCTTGGTTCTAATTCGATAGCTTTAGTAAAAGCCACAACTGCCTCTTCGTAGTTCAGTTCCAAAAGGTATTTATCGCCCAGATCCAGGTAGTCCTGCAAGGTCAGCTTCTTTTCGCAGCCTGCAGATAAGAACATTATTGCAATCAGGAACCATATAGCAAACTGCTTTAATAGTTTGGATTCTTTTATACTTTTTCCCATATTCTAATGTTCCTTTCCCAATTAAAAAATGATTCTGCGCTTTTCTCTTTATTTCATGGCACCGTCTACGCCCCAGTCTGACTCTTCAGCATTCCAGACATTTATATCCGGCCCGGATATATGCTCCATTTCTACCACAGGCTCATCAGAATTGGGATCAATCACCACATTGTCCGGGATGCCCTTTGTTGCGCTGTACTGATATACATCCAGTCCCAGTGGATCTGTGATGGAAATGCGTCTGGTTCCATCTTCCAGACCATCTATATATGTGCCTTCTTTAGTCTGGATCAAACCTCCGTCATAGCCCAAATACATTTTTTCCGTTCCTTTTCCATTGGGATAATCATCTTTCCATTTTCCCTTAAACAACAGTACATCATATCCATAATCGGAATTTTCTGAGTACCAGGCTCCATTTCCAGAACGTTTTCCATCTTCCATTTCACCGGCATATACATAGCTGCCAGGATATACAGCAAGCCAGGTTCCATCCTCTAACTGCCAGATCAGCGGCTTTGTCAGGCTTTCAGTCAGATCATAAAAGTTTCTCCCTAATATTTCACTGCTTCCAAAATCCCCTGTTCCGAAATTCTCACTATCGCCCAGCATCTGCTCTTTCAGCTGTTTTAAGAGATCCATATACTCTGTTTCCAAGGTATTTTTGATGGAAAGATCATTCGCAGCAGCACGGATTCTCTCATAAGCTGCTTTTCTCTCTTCTGTCTGGTCTTCTGCTGAAAGTCCTTCATAAACAGAAATTGCCTGGTTTAAAGTTTCCATCGCCTGTTTGGTATTTCCCTGGGCCGCATATACATTTGCCAGCTTTTCATAAGCGCCCATTTCCCTTGGTTCCAGTTCAATGGCTTTTGCAAAGGCTACAGCTGCCTCTTCGTAGTTTAATTCCAGAAGATATTTATCACCTAAGTCTAAGTATTCCTGGAAATTCATCTTTTTCTTGCAGCCTGCAAGTAATACCGTTATAGAAACCAGAAGCATTATACAGGTTATTTTAAATATTTCTAATCCTCTTTTTCTCCTTTTCATAGCTACTCCTTCTTCGCACCATATACTCCCCATGGGTTATTATTACGGTATCTATACACCGGGCCCATATCAGAAGGAGATTCCTGTATGATCCTCATCTCAACAACCTCTCCATATTCATTAGATGTAAGATGATCTGGAACACCATGGGTTATTTCATATTCGTATATTCCTGAATAATTTCCTTTAACATTATTGTCACGATAGTGATCATTTACATAACGCCTCATGGTTCCATTTTCATAACCATTCAGAAAATTACCTTCCACTTTTAAGCGGTTCTCATCTCCATCTTCATCTGTATACACATCTTCAACTGTACCCGAACCGTTGGGATAATCATCTGACCAGTTGCCTGTATATAACGTAGCCCCATATCCACTTTCCCAATGATATTCACGATACCAGAAACCAGAACCAGCGCGGAATCCATTCTCCATTTCTCCCAAATATATATACACATCTTCCGCTGTGTAAAGTCCCAGATATCTTCCGTCTTCAATCTGCCAGTATAATGGCTCCTCAAGGCCATTCACAAAATCGGTAAAATCTTCTGTATAGTATGCCGTAAGTTCCAAGGTTCCTCTGTCCAACGCTGTTACGATCTGATCTAAAATGTCTCCATATTTTTCTTTCGCCTCTGCAACCAGGCGGTCCTGCTCTGCATCCACAGTTCCTGTTTCACCCGGCACCGTATTTTCATTCCCGGCATCCGAACGGTCATCTGAATCCAGATATCCCTTTATCTCTTCCTGCAGTGTCAGCAATGCTTCATATATCTGTTTAAATTCATCGGTCTGTTCCTCTGATGACAAGCTTTCATATACAGAAATACCTTGTTCCAGTGTTTCTTTTGCTTTATCGTACTTTTCAGTCTTTATGTAAGCATTTGCCAGGTCTTCATATGCTTTCATCGCCTTTGGTTCTAACTCAATGGCTTTGGTAAAGGCTACGATTGCCTTCTCATAATTGGTTTCTGTAAGATATTTATCTCCCAGATTCAGATAATCCTGCAAGGTCATTTGCTTCTGGCAGCCTGCAGTAAAAATCAATATTAAAACACAGGCAATGATGCTGAGTTTTTTTATTCCCTTCAAATAATTTTTCATTATCATTTACTCTCTTGATGAATATGTAACGATACAATGTCCCGTTTCTAATCCTTCTGGTGTGTAGGAATAGATCGCGCTGACCCTTCCAATCGAATCATATTCATATGTGGCATATTGACCATTATTCATAATAGGAACCCGTCCATTTTCCGGCTGTCTTGTGGGATCCACCAGATAATAACCAAATCGAGGCGGATCTCCTTCCCCGTTTCCGGCAGCATATATATAATGGGCCTGATCTTTACATCCTTCTATTTCCAGAGTGCCATTCCACAATTTTTCTCCATGACTTCCTGTGGATTCCTCTCCACTTTCTTTTCCACTCTCTGTTTCAATTCCTTCATGATATAATTCTGATGTTGTTTCATACGTCTTTCCTGCAGCATCATCGTAATCCCACTTGTAAGATTCAATCAATGTTCCATCGAAATCATACCATTCATAAGAAGTCATTCTTCCTATCTCATCATAAGAGTAGATGTCTTTTCCTAAATACTCTATAAATGAAAGCATTACATTGGAATACATTTCTATGGTCATAGTGCCATTAAATACAGATGGATCTACAGTAGGTGTAAACAAGGTTGCTTCCAGTTCCTCTATATGACTGGATAATGACTCATCCCCGGTTTCTTTGTACCCCTTTTTCAGAATATCAATGGCTTTTTGCGTTTCTCCTGCTTTCAGATACAGATCTGCCAGTTTTTCATAGTTTGAAACAGTTTGGGGCTCCAGTTCGATAGCTTTCAGATAATCAGCTTCACCACTTGCATAGAATCCACGTATCTCATCCGTCCACTGGCTGGCATCATCCACTCCGCTTGCCTGGATACGTGCTGTATAAACCTTTGCACGTTTTTCATAGGCAGCTGCCTGTTTCGGGTCTATTTCCATTGCTTTTGTAAAGGCTACGATCGCCTCTTCATAATTAGCTTCTATCAGATATTTTTCACCTAAGTCCAGATAGTCCTGAACAGTCATTTTCTTCTGGCAGCCTACTACAAGAAGAATAGTCAATACCAGCAATACAGTATAAAATATCTTATGTTTTGCAGACCTTCTTTTGTTTTTCATTTTCATATCATCTCTCCCCATATTATTTTTCTGCCATTTATTTTCCCGGCAGCCATGTAACAATCATTCATTAAATTGCAAATGTTTAATTCGTATTACTGCAAAAAATACAATGTATACAGTATAATTTGGGCATTTGTTCAGATGTTCATGGTTGTGGTGATTTTTCACCTGGCATTTTATCATTTTATGCCTTTTTACTGTACAAATCCCTCGATTCCTTCTTGTTCATCAAGTTCGCCAGCTTGTACAGTCATCGTACCAACTCCATCTGGCGTACCATTTTCGCATACAATATAACGATATCCATTGTCATCATCTTCGGTGCCGATCACAACCCATTTTCCGTTTGTAAAATTAACCGGAAATATTTCTGTTACACTGCCTTTTTCAAAACTCCAGTCAACAGCCCCATTCCAAAGCCCCTGTTGAACATTTCCTGATATGATTCTTTTATTTACATCTTCTGCCAGTTCACCATACCATTCCTGAACAGTCTGGGATCCATTAGGATAGTCATCACTCCATTGTCCCTTTGCATAATAATTATTTCCATCTTTATATCCTATCCACACACCGTTTCCCTGACGTTTTCCATTTTCATAGATGCCATAATAAACTATGCAGCTTCCGTATTTCTCTGAATTTACAGGATAAAATCCAATACCCGTTCCATCATTTCTTATAATACAGATCGGTACCTGATTTTCAAGAACCATATCCTGTATTTTCTTAAACTCCTCTGTCTGCATGTTTTCAAAGATCATTTCCACATTATCTTTTTCACATAATTCAATGAACGCTTTGATCCAGAGCATGTTTTTATACAAAAGCCTTGTTTCTTCATCAAGTGCTTCTTCGTCAAATTCTCCTTCCATATCCATGATCTTTTCCCAGTCCTCCTTCAATCTGTAAACCAGGATCAGGCCACTATAAGCTCTGTCATCATCCAGTTCTTCCAACTGCCGAAAGGCATCCTGTGCCTGGTCAAGATAGGCTGCTTTCTTCTCTGTATCTTCTACAGACTTCGAAGCTGCTATATATGCATGTCCCACATAGTACCAGGCATCTGTATTTTTAGGTTCTAATTTAATTGCTTTATTAAATGCCACAATTGCCTCTTCATATTTTAACTCCTGCATATATTTCTGTCCCAGCTCTAATTGTTCGGCAATTCTTTGCTCCAGGCTTTTACCACATCCAGAAAAACAGAGAATGCACAAAAGCAGCATAATATAAGACAAAACTTTTCTTTTTCTAAACATTTTCATACTTTTCTCCGCATTTGTAAAATCTATTGAAGGATCATTTTCAATCTTTCATGGCACCATATACACCCCAGATGTCATCGTCCTCACGATTCCATACATTGATATCTTCCTGCTGCCACATAAGAAGTTCTGTAAGAAATTCATATACTCCGCATGCAACCCATTATTCTCCTGAAGAATATGTAATTATACAGTAACCAGTTTCTTCTCCACCGGAAGTATATGAATGTATTGCACTGACTCTTCCTAATGAATCATATTCATAAGTAGCATACTGTTCATTTTCCATGGAAATTTTCCCATTTTCCGGTTTCTTTGTCGGATCTGTCATAGCGTACCATATGACCGGCGGATTTCCACTCCCTGATCCTATAGATGGACGGTATCTGGCCTGATCTTTGCAGCCATCTATCTCCTGAGTGCTGTTCCACATTCTGGCCCCTTTTGCTCCGGTAACTTCCTGTCCATTTTCCTTTCCGCTTTCTGTTTCTATTCCTTCGTAATAAACCTCACTGGATTCTTCATAGGTCTTTCCTGCCTCATCATCATATTTCCAATAATATGTTTCAGAAACAGTACCATCAAAATCATACCATTCAAAGGATGTCATACGCCCCATTCCATCATATGTATTGACCTCTTTTCCAAAATACTCCGGATATGGCATGATCATATACATCTCCATTGTCATACTTCCGTTATAAACAGATGGATCTACAGTAGAAGTGATCTGGGAAGCTTCGATTTCCTGTCTGCGCTTATCTAATGCCTCATCCCCTGTTTCTTCATAACCTTTTTTCAGGATATCCACCGCTTTTTCTGTTTCTCCTGCCAGCAGATACAATTCTGCCAGTTTTTCATAATTTCCGGTAGTTTTTGGCTCCAATTCAATAGCTATCAGATAATCTGCCTCACCGCTTGCATAAAATCCACGTATCTCATCCGTCCACTGGCTAACATCATCCACTCCGCCTGCCTGGATACGGGCTGTATAAACCTCTGCACGTTTTTCATAAGCAGCTGCCTGTTTCGGGTCTATTTCTATTGCTTTTGTAAAGGCTACGATTGCCTCTTCATAATTGGCTTCTGTCAGGTATTTTTCACCTAAGTCCAGATAATCCTGAAAGTCCATTTTTTTCTGACAGCCTGCAATAAGGACTGCCAAGAGCAAAAAAACACTGCACACGGTCTTTAACTTTTTCCATTTTTTTACAGCAACCTTCATTTTCACCATACTCCTCTATCCATCTACTGGTTCACATAATAAATACGTGCAAATTCATAATATTCCGGATTCCACAGGCCGAAGATATTTCCCTTCTGTACCGGTACATATAAATCTGGATCCTGAATCCGTATTCTGGAAACCTGCTGGCCGGAATCATCTGTAAGAACATAACCATCCTCGCTGACCTGGCAGTTATAGAATGGGGTGTACTGATCATAAGTATCCGGTCCAAGACTGTAAATCCCCAGTGGCTGTCCATAATCCTGGGGATACATGGCATATGCCTGGGAAAACGCCTGGGAAGCATCTCCTTCCAGCTTATGTCGCTCTGTCTCATTTCCACTCCAGTCATATTTCACAGCATAAAAATCTCCTTCCAGCTCACCCATCAGGATCGAATAGTAATTTTCTGCTGAATCTTCCATCTGCCCCGGATCACAGGCCAAAAGCTTTACATAACCGTCTGAGGTTTTCCACAAACACTCCTCATATCCCTGCAGCAGCGCATTTCCCTGTGTATCTACGATCTCATAAGGCGTACCGAACCCTTTTCCGCCGCCATAGATAAGCAGATATGTGTTCTGATCCGGATAATAAGTTTCCGGCATACTATAGAAGGAATCTGCACTTAACAGTGTAAGCACACCAAGTTCTTCTTTTTCTTCCTCTGACATTCCCTGTTCTGAACTGCCTGTAATTGCAAAACCACTTAAATATGCATCCGGTTCTGCTATTACCCCCTGCCAATAATCAAAAAGTTCCTGGGAAAACTCTCTTTCCTGCATTGATTTTTCCGTATCGATCTCCATGGCATGAAGTACTCCCTGATAAGGCGCGTCTGGTTCTTCTGTTGTAAAACAGCCATCTTTGAAATCTCCCTCGTAATGAAATGTATCCTCTGTATCCGAATTAATAGACTGGATCTGCCACATACGATAGGTTCCCTGTCCATTAGGAAAATCATTTTCCCATGACCCATCATAAAAATCAATCCAGCTTTCCTCCAGGCTGCAGGAAGTCCAGATTCCATGACCCTCTCGGTCTGTACTGCCTGCAGATCCATAATAAATATGACCGCAGGGATACAGTACCAGCTTATTTTCCCCATCTTCTGTGGTATAAGTTACCTTTTCAGACAGCTGATCAAAAGTCATTTGAAAATCCATTGTAAGCATGTAATTCCACAGATCAAACCAGTTGTCATCCTCAATTCCATGATTCATCATACTCTCCATGCCATAAAGCACCTGCCATGCATCATAACGTTTTTGGATATCTTCATATATATCATTAAGACTGTCATCCTCTGCCTCTTCCAGTCCCTGTTCCAATGTATCCAAAGCGTCTTCATAGCGTTCAGCTGCTGCATAAACATTTGCCAGTCCTTTGTAGCCTTCCGGATTCTTCGGGTCTAATTCAATGGCTTTGGTAAAAGCTACGATCGCTTCTTCGTAATTGGTTTCTGTAAGATATTTCTCACCTAAATCCAGATAATCCTGAAAGTTCATCTTTTTCTTACAGCCTGCCATTATTACCATTGCCGCAATCAGGAGCAATACTGCAAACTTCTTTCGTATTTTCAACCATTTTATATTTTTTTCCATACTCAGATACCTCTCCCATTCCATAATTTCTACTTTTTCCTGATTTTCGTTATACAGTTCAGTCTTACATCTTCTTGCTGCTTGCAACGAACAAAACACTTATGAGTAACTGTTATAAAACCAGCCATGTGATCACTGATCCAACCAAAATGCAGCATCCAAAACTGAAATAAGACGATGTATCCTGGGGCTGATACATATAGAAATGATGGGTATAAAACATATTTACAAAATAATTTTTCAGGTTTTTCAACGCGGTTCTTCCACTTTTACGCAAAATCATAAACACAAATGCGGCTGCACCTCCCGCAATAATGGAATATACAATGGTATACCCACAAAAGCGCCATCCCGTAAGAGCACCAATGGCCATATATAATTTCACATCCCCTGCTTTTAATGCGCCAATGGCAAATAGAATAAAAGCTGCAAATCCCATTAAAATCCCTAAAAAGCTTCCTGCCAGCCCCTTCAGGCCGAAAAAGACCAGATTTAAAACCAATCCTAAAAGCATGGCAGAAAAGGTAAGTTTATTTGGTATTTTCCTTGTTTTCAGATCTGTGAAGGAAGCGGCTGCTGCTACTGCAACAGCCGCCCCTTTTAATATGATATAAGCTATTTCCATACTACTCCTCATTTGCCCCTGCTTCATTTTCCCATTCCCGGATCTCATCTTCTATGGACTGCTTTGCATCCTGAATCTCTTCCTGGGTATAAGCTTTCATACTGTCCACTGCATCTACGCCTTTTCTGGCATGAAGGATTCCTTTTTTATAGCCGCGGACTGCATACCGGCTGATCTCATCATCACTGTAAATACAATATCTTTCTTTTCCATCACTTGGCGCTATGTCAGCATGGAGATCTGCTACCTCTGCAGCAATTCCTTCACTGCACTCATAGGCATAGTTTTCCTGAAAAGTTTCTTCTTCGTAGGTACTTGTGCAATTTTCCTGGATAGTTCCATGGTACAGACCGTCTTTTAAATTCATCTGGGTATAAAACAGATCCTCCGGCACAGGAAGACATACAGACCACTCTTCACCTGTTCCATTGGGATAATCATTTTCCCAGGTACAGAAATCATAATCTTTGTTTCCTTCTATGTAATCATAAGCACACCAGATTCCCTGTCCAGATCGTTTTCCGTCTTTCATGCCGCCGTAATAGCAGTGACCGCATGGATAGATCAGAAACCAGTTTCCGTCTTTGCAGTCCCTGGATATAACGTGATCCAGTTTTGTTATAAGATTCTGGTATTCATCACTGCTTTGAAGCTCCCAGATGCTTTCTCTGTCCTGGGATCTCATTCTGTCTGTCAGGTCATCTATCAGTTCCTGGTATTCTCCCAGGACTTCCTCTTTTGCTTCCTGTTTCGGCTCTTCATTCGGAATGTCTTGTTCCTTTAAGTATGTTTCAACTTTTTCTCTCAATTTCAGCAAAGTCTCGTAGATCTGCTTAAACTCATCGGTCTGTTCTCCTTCTGATAAGCCTTCATACACAGAAATACCATTTTCCAGCACTTCCTTTGCCTTTGCATACTTTTCTGTTTTGATGTACACATCTGCCAGACCTTCGTATGCTTTCACAGCTTTTGGCTCTAATTCAATGGCCTTTGTAAATACCACAATGGCTTTTTCGTAATTGGACTCTGTAAGATATTTATCACCCAGATCCAGATATTCCTGAATGCTCAGCTTTTTCCCACAGCCTGCAAGCAGAAGCAGGACCGCCAGAAAGATCAGGATCCGCTTTATCTGTTTCATGCTTTTTTCCTCGTTTAATATTTTTCCTTCATCCTCTGCCGGATCTGTTCTTTCCGTTTTCCAGCCGTAGCTGCTGTGACCACAGCTAATACCACTGTCGCGCAAAGCAGAAGGACACCTGTCAGAAACAGCAGTGTTCCCGGTGTCAGTGAAATATGTGTCAACATATACATACGTTTGTTCCTCCTATAACCAGCCGCCCTTTTTCAGATCCTGCATCATATTTTCAAGCATCTGCATTTCTGTATCACCATCATTTCCACTCTTTTCATACAAAGCCGCAGCCTGATCATAATATGCCTTCATCTGGCTGTAATCCCGATCTATATTGTTTTTCTTCTGCTGCATATCCGCTTCCAGAAAAGCCATGCGCTTATAAGGTATATAATCTTCCGGATACTTATCCGCCATATCCATTAACATAGCCTGGGCTTCGTCCAAACGATCTGTCTGCTGATAAAGAATGGCTATATTTTCCATCATCTGTTCTGTGGAATAACCCTTTTCATAAAGGTCTTTAAAACGGGCCAGTGACATTTCATAATAGGTTTCTGACTGGCTGGTATCCGCTTTTGCCTTTCTTGCATAAGCATCTGCCAGCATTTCAGAAATGTGCATGGATGTCTGAAGTGTGAAAGTATTTTCCGCCTCTTCTAACAGCTTTATCTCTTCTGACAGCCATTCATCACCCATTCTCTTATACGCCTGGGCGCAAAGGATCACTGCTCTTCGCCGCAGTTCATCCGTCTGGGCTGCCTGAATGGACTCCTTTAAATGGTTTACAGCCTCTTCATACTGTCCTCTGGAGAACGTAATCTCTCCCTGGACCATATAAATGGAGTCTTCTCCCAATCCCAGTGTGATCGCCGTTTCCAGTGTTTGTTCTGCTGCGTCCGCATTTCCTGTTTTTGCCTGAACAATGGCCTCATCTCTGAAATACAGACTGTTTTTCTGATTCTGCGCTATGGCCTGTTCAAAACATGCCCCTGCGTTGGTATAATCCTCCTGCTCAAAGTAGGCATTGCCCAGGATATAGAAAATATCTCCCAAAGCCGCCTGTTCTTCTTCTCCTTCCACTATATAAGAAGGATTATTTAAAATGTCCTTTCCATAAGATACTGCCTTTTTATACTCTCCCATGGAAAACAAACATAAAAGTTCTTCCTTATAGGAATGAATGTCTTCCGGAAGCCGCAGTCTCGCATTCTGGATCAGATCATCTGCTGCTTCAAACTCACCTGCTTCCATCAGACTCTGGGCTTTTTCTATGCTGCGGTTATAGGCTGTTGTATTTTCCTGACCCATAAGCAAAAATCCGCCTGCGCTCATTGCCGCACCGGCAACAAACATTCCTGCAATCAGAAGCTTCCTGAAACGGTTCTTTTTGCAATAATTCTGGTATTCACTGTCCAGTTCATAAACATGTTCCAGTGCATAAAGAAGTTCCGTACCATTCTGATAACGGTTTTCCGGCTCCAGTGACATCATTTTTTCAATGATCGCAGCAAAGCCTTCACTGATCTCCGGCACCAGTTCCCGGACCGGTGTGATCTCATCAAAATCAGCTGCCGGTTTTCTGCCTGTAAGCAGGTGATAGACTGTAGCTCCCAGACTATATACATCAGAACGTTCATCTACGCCCCGGCCTACCATTTGGGAAATGCTGCTTTCTGTCTGCCCGGAAATGGATTGATCCATAATAACTGTTTCATCATTTAAAGCAGCTGTTTCATCTGCCTCACGCATAGTCATGGTGGGGGCATTATAAAAGTTGGCCTGGTTTAAATATTTACAATAACTGGAAAAATCCCGGTACTGCTCTGGCGGGGAATAACCGCCGGAAACGCCTGTGGACATGCGCATCTCCTGGTCAAATGCAAGGGATACATTAAAGTCAATAAGGCACACATCCCGGTCCGGCGTCAACATTACATTGGCCGGTTTAATATCACTGTGGATCACAGGGGGATTAAGGGAATGAAGATAACTTAACGCCTCTGCCAGCCGCAATGTCCAGGTAAATACCTCTTTCTGGCTGAATTTATATTCTTTTAAAAGGACTTTATCCAAAGACTCTCCGGGGATAAAATCCATAACTGTAAAAATCTCCCCGTCAATCTCTAAAAAGTCATAAACTCTTGGCAGTCGGGTATGTTTGATATTTTTTAATACATCCGCTTCCCCACGGGCATCCAAAATCCCCTTTACCCGGTCTTTTACCTGCTTTACCACCACATAGGTCTGAAGCCGTTCATGGTAAGCTTTGTATACAATACCTCCTCCGCCGGAGCCAATGGCTTCAACCACTGTATATGTATTATTTAATCTTGTTCCAGGCTGTAACATATGCCACCTCTTACACGTTTTATCATTTTATCCTATTCTCACTTCTGTGAGGATCAGGGAAACATTATCCCTTGCTGCACCTTCTGGTATCAGGCTGCGAAGCTTTTCTACTGCAAACCGGAGAATGCCATTCCCCTTGTCATTCTGCCTGTTATAACGCCTTAATATCTCTTTTACGTCTGCTTCTTCCACGCATCCGTAAAAGCCGTCACTGCACAAAAGAAACATATCCCCGTTTTTCAGTTCTCCCATTTCAAAACCACTTTGAGGGATCTGGAACATGCCTATACACATGGTAAGCACATTTTTCTGAGGAAAATCCTCTGCCTCTTCTGGAGTCAGCCTTTTCTCACGTACCAGCTGCGCTGCCAGGGACTGATCTTTTGTCAGCTGCTCCAGATTATTTTTGCGGAAACGGTAAATACGACTGTCTCCCAGATTTTCTATATAATATTTTCCGTTATACAACAGTAACGCAGAAAGGGTGGAACCACATCTGCAGCCCTCCCTTTCTTTAAACTGATAAATCTGGGTGTTGATATCCCATATCTCCTGCTCTAAAAGTTCTTTTATATCTGTATCGCTGTCTCTGCCCGCCTGTATCATCTGAGAAAAATCCTCATGCCACCATGCTGCAAACTGGTTTGTGCAGTAGGCGCTTATCTGGCTTCCATAGGAAAGCCCGCCCATGCCGTCTGCTACCAGGAAAAATGCAGCATCGTTCTGCTGATTTTGTGTGTTTTTTTCTCCTGTACAGCACAAAATGGCATCCTGATTTTCGCCCCGCACATCTCCTGCATCTGACAGCGATCCGTATTGATATGTAAAATGTCTCATACCCCTTTATCCCATCTGTAAAGATCTGTTATGAACCGCAGCGGACTGTAAATTCACTGTCTGCTAATGTTACACGGTCATTGTTGCTTAATGGATATGGCATGTTGTTGCCAATGCGCTGTCCATTTCCATTAATATAGGTTCCATTCTTGGAATTTAAGTCTTTTACATAGATCAGGCCGTCCTGGTTGATAAATTCCGCGTGGACTTTTCCTACCTTTGGATTGGCAACTGCGAAATCTACCTGACCTTTTAAACGTCCTATCAAAACACTTGGCTTATCCAATGGGATCCTGGTAAGCTGACCGTTTTCATAATATTCCAGATAAGCACTCATACCTCCCTGGGTTCCATCCCAAAGCTCTGTCTCATCTCCACTTCCTGAGCTCATGGACATAGCTGCATAGGAAGGTGTGATCGGGGCCTGAGGCATTGGTGCAGGCTGGATGGGTGCCTGGGAAAATGGTGGCTGGGAAATGGACTGCTGTGGAACAGGCGGTGTCTGGAAGCCTGAAACTGACTGTTGCACTTGCTGCTGTGCTGGCTGGACTGGCTGAGCTGGCTGGACTGGAGCCGCTGGTCTGGAACCTGCATTATTAAAACCAGAAGGTGCTGCTGGCTTCGCTCCTGCGTTTCCCAAACCAGACTGTGAAGGTACTTCTGGACGGGAACCTGCATTTCCAAAGCTGGACGGTGCTGCTGGTTTTGCTCCTGCATTTCCAAAGCCAGAAGGCTTTCCAGGCGCCGCCGGTTTCTTTCCGCTATTCTTCTGTACCGCTTTCTTATCCGTCTTCTTATTACCCTTTTTGCGGCTGTTTACATAAGCTTCCCTGTAAAGGATCACTTCTGTCACTGCAAGGATCAGGACCACTGCCAGAATATTGTTTACTGCAATGTCCCCATACTCATCTGTAAATGCCCCAAAGGATACCAGCGCCGCTACTGCTACCATGACAACTGCCTGAGGCAGCAGGAACTTCTTCTTTGCCTTTTCCGGATCAAAGCCGTCCTCTTCTACAGCTGTGCTTTCCTTTACAGGCTTTGTCTTTTCTTTCGCCTTTTCTTTCTTTGATCCCTTTAAGGACGGTTTTCCAAATTTTCCCTTTTTATTTTCCGGTGCTGGTGAAAGTGAACTGCCAGAGGGGGCTCCTGATGTTGGAGCGGATACCGGTCTTGCAGGCTGCACAGGTGGTACTTGTTGAACCGGCATAGCTGGCTGGACTGGCACAGCCGCCTGAGATACCTGCGCTGTCTGAACTGATGGAATTGGCCGAGAACCTGGAATTGATGCTGACTGTGGAAATCCACCAGCTGCGCCCATATTTATGTTGCCCTGAGTACCAGAAAATCCCTGAACCGGACTTTTAGCTCTCTGTGGCATACCCTGAACCTGGTCTAATACCTGTTTTAAATCTTCTAGCCTAAAAGGCTGCTTGTTCACAGCTTCCAGTAACAGCTGGACGAAATTGTCACCTGTCAGCTCGATTTTTCCTTCCATCACAAAAGAAAGCACCAGCTCCTTTACCCCTTTTTCCTGAGGCACGCTTACAGGAAGATACACGAAAGACGGCTCCATAGTAGAAGGATCCACAAAAATATAATCTGCTTCCATTACAATTCCCCCTGCTGGAAGCTGATACTGCTCTCCGTCTTCTGCAGCGCTTAAAAAGCCCTTTAAAATCTGGACCAGTTCCATTTTTGAAAGTTTTCTTCTGCCCATGATCTGACTTAAGGCAATCTTAGAAGAAATGTTATAATAGGCCACCGTCTCCCCATTCATAACCCGCTTTGTCACTGGAAGAAAATGGCTGATCTCATTTGCCGCCAGCATCTCCAGCTGATAATTCACAAGACCTGCCTGGGGCAAAAAGGCTACCGCCAGATAACTGGACACACCCATATTTTCATAAGAAATCTGTACTTGTGACAACATACTCTCTACCTCCGTTTATCTTTGATGTACTCTTTAAAACCATATAAAATAAATCACTGTTCCAAGAAATAAAAAGGGAACAAATGGCATTTCTGCTTTCATGGACGAATGGCGAAATAATATTCTCCATATCCCGCATATTAAGAAAAGCCCCATAGCAATGCACAAAATGCACAAGGCATAGCTTCCCCCAGCTGCAATAGCTGTTACTGCTAAAAGCTTTCCGTCTCCCATTCCCATTTTCTCACCGGAAGTGGCTGCTACCAGGAGAGCAACCGCCCCAAAAATAAGACCTCCTAAAAGCCCGGCTGTAAGCACTGTCAGACCTTCCGTGCCAGCCATAAGAAGCTGCCCCGTCAAAAAAAGGAACAAAATTCTATCCGGCACGATCCGCGTCTTAAGATCCACGATTGCCAACAACAGATAGGTATACAAAAGATCTGCATATCGCAGATAATACATCTGTCCTTTTCCAAGATAATAGATAAGTACAAAAACTCCCAGGCTGACAGCCCCGCAGATATACAGCCACCGGCAGTTCCATACTTTCCAGAATGGCTCTTCTTTTTCTTTATATATCTCTACCCCATATACTGTTTTCATCCCATTTAACACAGCTGTAAAAACAAGAGCTGCAAGTTTCAGTTCATTCATTTTCTGTCCTCAGATCTGTGATCATTCTGTACTCTGTGATCATCAGAAGATGGATGATCCGCTCATTCCCCGTACAGTGGCCCGGTTGCACAGATTTAACTCCGGCAAAATCTTAATAGGAAGAAGGGGATCAATAGTATAACAGGCCACAATATCAATGGTAGTGCCATTTTCAAAAAACTTAGAGGAAGAAAGGTCGATTCCCTTTAAACCCCCGATCACCCGCAGCTTCTGCAAACGTTCATCTGCGGAATTGCCCTTGGAGTCCGCTCCAATGTATCCGGCGATCATAGGTCTTGCTACCAGGGTCCATGCCTGATTGTGTGCATCTCCTGCTGCTTCATTGGCAACAGCTCCGATCACATCTTTTAATATATCTTTTGGATTGGTACTTCCCTCATAGCTATAGTCATTTAATTCATCCAGTTTTCCGCCTTCTAATATCTCATACAGCTTCACAATGCTTTCCGCATCCGTATTAAACTGATCCTTGCGCCCGGAAGTTGCGCTTTGCAGGTCATCATAAAGTCCGGAAGCACCGGAAACATGATACACATAGGTATACATGGATAATTCCCTGGCTGTCTGGCTCACTGCATGCTGCACCAGGCCATAGGCATATACCACACGCATAAGGTACAGCAGTGTCACGATGATCATAAGGAAAATAGAATAGGAAATACTGGCTTCAATGGTCAGCACGCCCTTTTGGCTTTTCTGTGCAGTTCGTTTTAATAGGTTTCTTTTTCTCTGCTTCATATGTTAATACCCCTGATAGATCGTATTCGTATACTTTATCCGTCCCGTAACACCATTTGCTTCATAATCCGATTTAAAAGGAGCGGTGCTTCCAAACAGGTATCGGATGGACATCTGGGAGTCTGCCTTTAAATAGGTGAATGCATTATCCATAGAAAAGCTTTCCTCACCATTATTCTTCATGTTCACCTCGATCAGGTCTGCCGATCGCATAATACGCTTTTCTGAACCCTGAATGAGCAGTAGAATCAGCAGATAATCTTCATAAGTTACAAATACTCCGCTATTAACACTTCCATAATTGTCCACCAGACCATCTCCGTCAGGTATTTCATTTAAAATAATATTTTTATTATTTTTAAAAAGAGGGATCTTGTATCCACAGTCTAAAAGATAATGCATTTCCAGACTTGTCTCCGCTGTTGCCCAGGCAGTAAGGAAGATCCAAAAAAATACTCTCTCGGGAATCACAAACTCCGTTGCCATACTGGCTGCAAAAGCAGCTGCCTCACAGGCTGGTTTGATCGTTTTTTTATCCCGATACATAGCGTATACATTATTGGCCAGACGTTCTGCAAAAATGATCCTGTAAATGATCTGCTCGTTTTCCTGGTCTGACTGTTTGCCACAGACCAGATATTCGATCTCACTTCGCAAAGCTGTTTTTCGATCTTTTTTCGGTTCAAAACGCATGTCGATCTCCCCATCTTCATGGGCATATCGCCAGGCCGGCATATAAACGCAGTCTTTTTCTTTCTGTGACATTTTTCCGTTAAGATCCGGCTTTGTACTCATGCGGGTCTTAAAGGTTCCAAACATATAAGCTATACTTAAAACTTCATCTCTGGCTGTTTCTCCTAATTGAAGAAGCACACTGTTCTTGCTTCCATCTAATGCCTTTTTAGCTTCTGAAAGGCTTCCGCTTGTGTTCCAATATCCACCAAATTGCTCAGGAGTCGCAGCGGACTGATAGCTTTTGGAAGGACGATCTTTATAATATTCTGATTTAATGGACTTCCGTTCCTCCCCATTGTCCGGCTTCGTACTCTCGTCTTCTTTTGCAGACTGGTCAGAAGCCACACTTTCATTGATTTTTCCTTCCTGACCAGAATTTTGACTCCGGCTCTGTGCCGGGTTGACAGCATTCCATGATCTTCCCTGAAAATACTGGATCACCTCTGTCACCGCCTGGCGGTAATATTTTTTCGGACCAGCTCCGCCATTTATTACCGTCTGGGCATTTTCTTCCCTGTTCGTCATATCCAGATAGTAATAATAATATTCCAGGATTTCTTCCTCCTCAGTTTCCCCATCTTCTCCTTCTGAGTCACTGTCATTTTCTTCTATTTCATCTGCATATTTCTCAACAGCCCGTTCAATCTGCCCCATAGTCTGTCTCATGCGATTTCCCAGGTCTTCATCTGCAGCAAGCTGCTCCAGTCTTTTGTCATTTAAAAGCTCATCGACCCGCGCCATACAAGTATCCTGATAATAAGAACGGTCCGTCTGGGCATCCTCTACAAGACCACCAATAGTTTCATTTTCTTCCCCTCTTCCTTCCTGCCCTTCTTTAAAATTATCTAACCGGGTAATTGCCTGCTCCAGGCTGATCTTTGTATTTTTCGCCTGGTCTAGCACCGCCTTTGCAAGAATCTGGCATTGCTGCAGATCAGAAGAAACAGTTCGAAGGATTCCTTTAAGCTCCGATACATCATTACTGTTATAATCCCCTTCTATATCTGTATTTTCCAGCTTCACCTTTTCCATATAAGCCGGAAGATCTTCCAGATATGTCTCTTTTATAACACCAGCCATATATACTGCCTGATTCAGCTCTTCCACCAGTTTCATCAATTCCGCTATTTTTTTATCTGCATCCCCGTTTTTTTCGTCCACATCCATTTTGGTCTCCATTACGTCTGTGGCCTCTTTCTCCTTTTCTGCCGTTTCTTTAATAGAGCCTTTGCCTGTCAGAATGCCAAAACGGTCTGCCATAATATAAATGCCTCTGTATTTTGCGTATTCTACCATCTGGTTCTGAAGGACATCTTTTTCTGCCAGGGGGTATTTAGGCTCCACCTTACAGCTGTCTACCTTAAAATCATAGAGATTTAAGAAGTTTTTCCCCTCATAAGGATTATTCAGCCCTACTGTATCCTTCATAATTCCCCAGAGCTTTTCAGAATAAGCCTCATCCTCTGAAAGCCCGGATGCCAGTAAAGTGGCTTCCAGGCTTTCTTTATAGATCTTTTCCAGTTTGTCCGGCTCTTTTACTGCAAACAGACCATAATCGTCTTTTAATTTCTGGTTGTAAACGGAAAGGGCGCTGGTAGCCGCCAGATCCGCTGCCTCCTGGGTCATGGCTCTGGCGCTGGCTACGCGGCTGCCGTCAATAAGAACTGCACATAACAGCATAGTAGGAAGCAGGATCATCACCAGAAAAATAGAAACGGCTCCTCTGTTCCTTTTATTTTCAAAAAACTTCATCCACTCTTCCCCCGTTTTTCTCTCACGTTCCCCGGACAATTTCATGCCCGAACATGTATTTCTATGCTAAGTACTTTTTACTTCAGCAGTTCTTTTATTTTCTCTATGGCTGCCTTTATCTTTCCATAACCATTATCCACTGTTCCAAAAAGCTTCGTCTGTTTAAATACATCTGTGGCAATGTCCACGTTGCGGACAAAATCCGGCGCGTCTACTACTGCGGAAATGGCAGTGGTGTTGACATCAAAAAGGCCGCTCTGTCCAAACATTTTAGGTATTGAATCCACAGGCATTGTATAACCCGCCTTAATACTCACTATAATCTTTTTTGAAAGCAGATTATCTTTTATAGTCACATAATCATTCTGGTTATTTATGATGCCATTTAAAATGCTGTATCTTCCCAGATTTTTGTCTACATATGTATTTAAAAGGGTTTTGTATTCCTTTTTATTTCCATTATCCATAAAGGGAACATTCCGGTAAGGATCCCTTATTTTAAAATCATCCAATGTTTTCTCACCAGTTGTCATATCTGACACACGGGAGCTATAAATCACAGAACCTCTCTCTGAAGTACGTATTGCAAGGCTCTGCACGTTTACCTCCTGATACAGGATCATTCCCATAAAAAGCATGAGCAGGAGTGAAAAAAATAACGAAGTAAATATAATGGTTATCTCTATGGTGAGATAGCCGTCCTGATTTTCTTTTAATTGTTGCTTTAACTGGTCTTTTTTACGTTTCAGATCGGCCCATAAACGGCCTGATGACTTTTGCTTGTTTTGCATATCTGTTCTCCTGAAAACAAAACTGTTTTATAGGATACCAGGCGAAACTTACGCCTGGTATCAGAGACAGTCATATTTTTTAGAACTAATCTACTTAATTACTCACTTGGTTTTTCTACCAGGTTCTTATCAAATACCTGTTTCATAATGCTGTCTGCAAATTTATATACCTGTTTTCTGAACAACAGCGCAATACACATCAGAGCCGCAATGATCATAACGATCTCTACAGTTCCCATTCCTTCTTCTTCGCTGTAAAAGCGTTTCAGCATTTCCATACTTCTGCCTCCTTCATAAATTTTATAAAAATACCCTTTTGCAGGATAAATTTAACTATTTTTTCACTGCACTCCTACATCCCGGAAGTCATACTTAAAACCGCCGGTGTAGATACGATCAGTACAATACCCATAAACATGATCATTAGTGGGATCAGTATCTTGGTACTTGCTTCCTCTCCTAACTGTCTGGCTGCATTCTTTCGCATTTCCCAGCATTCATTTCCCTGGGCTTTTAATACAGGAACCACTTCGGAACCGCCTCGTTTTAAATTCATAACAATAACAGATACAAACTTGGTCACCTCTTTTACACGGCACCGTCTCGCAAATTCTTCATAGGCAACTGCTTCCGGTTTTCCAGCCTTAATCTCCATTAAGGAATACCGCATTTCATCATACAAGATATGTTCTTTTGTATTTTCATTGATGATCTTTTCCCAGGCTTTGGATATCGTCATGCCTGCGTTTACCAGAAGTGTCAGTTTATTTACAAATTCTGGAAATTCCATTTGAATGGAACGGCGGCGCTTCTCTATAGACTCCTTTAAGCTGGTATCTACTAAAAATGGTACCGCAAAATTTGCGGCAATGGCGATCACACTTAAAAGCGCCCCATTGCTGGTATCTCCCTGCACGGACATGATCATTCCCATAATCGCTGCCATGGCAGATGCAAGGATCGCTGCTGCCAGTCGGTATCCGCTGTGGATGTAATAATAAAACTCCACATCTTTTGGTCCATGGAGCTCCAGAACCTTCTGATATACCTGATTATTGTGGGAAGCCAGAATTGTTTTTAACTGCATGGGCATTATCTTTTCCGTCCAGGTGCTTTCCGCTTTCAAAAGCCCCAGGGGGATAAAATCCTTCAGCCCATATTCCTCTTTGTCCACATACTCCATGTACTCGTCATATTTTCCTTTAGACCTGAGATAACAGAGAAGGAAATTTCCCACAAATATAACGCAGATCAGGATTGAAAAAATCTTTAAGATCATATTGTCGCTCCTCTTTCCTTTCCCTTAAATGTTGATCTTCATGATCTTGGAACCAACTACATACGCCAACGCGAAAATAGCAATGGCTGCCGTCATGGCGATCCGGCCTACAATGGTTGTAAATACAGGCGCCATGTAGTCCCCGGAAGTCAGTGTCAGAAACAATACCATGATCACAGGCAATATCATAAGGAAATTAAATTCGTATTTCTTACCGGAGATCATAGTCTCGATCTCCTGTTTTACCTCAATCTTGTCACCAATGGTATTAGAAGTAGAACGCATAACCTCGATCAGATCGCCTCCGGTGCGCTTACAGGTAACAAAAATGTCCACAAAATTATCAATATCTTCCAGATGTGCTCTCTCGGCAAACTGTCCGAACATATCTTCTATGGTATTGTTCATTCCCAGTCCCCTAAGGATCAGCCCCAGCTCCACTAAAATATCTGTCTCCGGGTCCGGATAAATGACCTGCAGATCCTGAAGTGAATCCCTGATACCGGTCTCAACGGATTTTCCTACTGATAATGCAGATGACAGGGAATACAGCATATCCTTAAACTGCAAAGACAGCTGATTTTTTCTTTTATCAATGATCTGCCTGGTCCTGATCTTCGGCGCTTTCACTGCAAACAATGCTAATAATGCCGGCAGGATCAGACTGTGGTAAAACACATATCCAACGGCAAACAAAGCGATCGCTGCCACCACAATGGTGAACATTTTCTCTGACTTTGTCATAACATAAACGTCATAATCTGTCAGGCCGTCTTCCCGCAGTACCATTTCTTCTGCCTGTTTTTTCTTTCCAAACATACATTACTCCTCGCTAAACTTTATCGGACAATCCCGCCATATGGAATTTATAAGTGTTCTTCATAGGATTTTCTGTCCGTTCCAGACCTCCTATAATGCGGCCATTTTTGTCTTCTCCATGCTCCACAAATTTATAAAGAGGATTTAATATAAATTTCCCATCCACATAATCTACAACCTCTGTGATCTCCAGTGTTCTTCTGGATTTATCACGAAGCCTTGACAGCTGGATAATAATATCGATCGCCGATGCGATCTGCTGCCGTATAGCATCAATAGGAATGTTATTTCCGGAAATGACCATTGTCTCCAGTCGGGAAAGCATATCCTTTGTAGAATTAGAGTGACCGGTAGAAAGGGAACCATCATGGCCTGTATTCATGGCCTGAAGCATATCCAGTGCTTCTCCGCCGCGGACTTCACCAACTACAATACGTTCCGGTCTCATACGAAGGGAAGAACGGATCAGATCACGGATCGTCACCTCTCCTTTTCCTTCCATATTTGCGTTTCGGGTTTCCATACGCACCAGGTTGGCAACACCTTTGATCTGAAGCTCCGCAGAATCCTCAATGGTAATAACTCGCTCATCCTTTGGGATATAGTTAGAAAGAGCATTTAAAAAGGTAGTCTTTCCTGAGCCGGTGCCGCCGCTGATAAAAATGTTATATTTTGCCCGTACCATGCGCTCTAAAAGCTCTGCTACCTCCGGAGTAATAGAACCATAGGAGATCAGCTTTTCCATAGTCATAGGATCTTCCGGGAATTTTCGGATGGTCACTGTAGGACCGTCCAATGCAATAGGCGGAAGCACCACATTTACACGGGAGCCGTCTAACAATCTGGCATCTACAATGGGATTAGCCTCATTTACAGTACGGTTTACCTTGGATACAATATTCAAAATAACATTTTCCAGTTTTTCATTGGTTCCGAAGCTGACATCCTTCTTATAAAGTCTGCCATTCTGCTCCACAAACACATTATGGGGGCCATTGATCATGATCTCGGTGATACTTGGATCATCTACTAATGGCTGCAATACATCCAGACCACGCATGGAGTTAAATACGCCTTCCATGAGAGTTTTTTTCTCATTCAGGCTCATATACTGTTGTCTGGACTGTTCCATCACAATATCCGAGATCACTTCCCGGATCTCATCATCGCTGATGTTGCGGGTCAGATCCAGACGGTTTGACACGATTTCACGGATCTGGCGGATCCATTGCTGCATATCTTCGATCATAGACTCTGACCTCCCTGCTCTTTAAAAATGGTCTGGATCATGTGATCTAAAGTCTGTCTTAAAAGGCTGCCAGAGCGGATAATATCATTGTATTTCCTAAAAACAGGAGATGCTGCTACTGCGCCGCTGCATGGAATACGGTTTAATAACCCACTTTCCAACAATTCTTTTCCCACTCCTGAAACAGCTGACTGGTTTACCACAAGAGCCATTTTATTAAATATTCCGTTGTATTTTTCGTGCAGAGAAGCTTCATCTAAGAAACGGATCATTTTTGCAATGGAATTTTCCTCTGAAAGCACTGGCACAAATACGATATCTGCCTCGTTTAATACAGCAAGGGTCTTTTCTGAAAAACTGGAAGTAACATCAATGATAATCACATCATACTCAGAAAGACTGCATATAGTTTCTACCAGGCGCCGCATTTCATCTCCCGTGATCTCCTCATATTCCGATATACTTTCTACACCGGACAGATAATAAAAACCACCGGTCCGTTCCTGTACTGCGCAGGCTGCCAGCTTCACCCCCACATTCATACCTTTGGTCTTTAATGCAAGAAATACATCAGAAAGAGTACCTGCAGAAGGTGCCAGCGTTCCTTTTACGGAGTCAATTTCTTCTAAATTAAGATAAAATGTGCGAAGTCCCGCTGCCCCGCAGGCAGATGCCATAGCCAGTGACAGGGTGGTTTTTCCGCTTCCTCCTGCTGGGCTGTAAAAAGCAACTGCCCTGGTATTGCTTTTTCCACGGATCACATCTGTTTTTCCCGTAGATTCTGCATATTTTAGTAAAATCTCATTTAACAGGCTTTCTGATTTCTGATATTTTTTTACAACTTCGTATCCTTCTACTGGTTCCATAGAAGAAGACAGAATAATCTTCGTCATATCAGCTGCAAGAGCCTGCAGTTTTGCATCTGCAAAGCCTTCGTCTACTGCCAGGATATCCGCAGAACCTCCATTTTCCAGATAGTCTATTAATTTTTCTTTTTTTGTGAATATATTCTGTTCCAATTGTGGATTTTTTTCCATAAAATAATTGGATAGATTGGTGAGATATAATTCATCCCGGTCTGCCAGGATCAACTGCTTTTTTACCATATGACGCCCCCTGATGATTTATCTGTTTTACATATTTTTTTCGACAAATTCTAAAATATAGTTTATCATTGCCTGTATTTTCCAACAATCAGGGCATAAAAATTAGACAGATAATCGTTTCGTTCTTCGGGATCATCTGTCTAATTTCTGTTATTTTTTCAGTTCTTTTTTTAATTCTTCCTGCAGATATTCAATCTGCTGCTTAATAATCTTAAGACATGTTTCTTTGGAGCAAACCATTTCTCCTTCTTCAATCATCCGGCAGAAATGGTTCAGTTTTTCTGCCACCCCTTGCTCGTAAATGGAACAATAGGCCACTTCGTCTGCTCCAATGCAGAAAGTGATCTCATTGTCTACCATGGAAACGGTAGAATAAACAAAAATTCCTCTTGGAAGACTTACCTGACCTTCATCTAACATATATACTTCCCCGTCCTGAAGCTTCATCCATTCCAGATAATTCTCCATCACTTCCAGGCGTTCTTTATTGGTGAGAGGCGTATAGATTGATGACGGTATTTCTGCCAGTCGTCCAGTCATAGCAGTATATTCCAGGCCTTCTCTTGTAAAAATGTGTACTGCCTTTTCTTTTTCCAGCTGACTGCAGCGCTGTCTCCAGTTTTCCAGGACCATTTTCTTTCCTGTGTCCTCTAAAAGAAGATGATTTTTCAGCATATCTTCTGAAAGCATCCGCATCAGACAGGGATCATATTCCATGTAATAATTTTTCATTTCCTGAGGACGGAAATTTAAACTGTCCTGCTCTGTAAGATAACGTTTTCTGTTTTCAGTTATCCAGTCCGCCCACTGAGACACATTTGCAAAATAGCGTAACAGCTGCCGCTTATTTTTCTTCTTTCTCTCAAAAATCTCTTTAAGATAAGATAGTTTTTCTTCTTTCCACACGATCAGACCGCTTTCCATATTTTTATGAAGTCCAACCGCCCATTTATCTCCAATAAACCAGTTTGGAAGAAGGTCATTGCCTTTTTCTTCATAATCGTAATATGGAATATATTCGCTATCTGAACGGATCAATGGCATGATCTGGTTGATATACTGAAGATTATAAAGACTTCCCCCTTGTTCCCGGACCTTCTTTAACGAAAAAATATGTTCACAGCATATGTCACGGTGACTTAAAAACTGAGCCAATATCTCTACCACTGCTTCCGGCAATTCTTCTGTAGACATGCGCAGTATATGTCCACTTTGCGGCAGAACTCTTTGAAGAAATGAGATCACCTCTGTCCGGCTGTGAAGTACATGGATATCTTGAAGAGCTTCCCAGTCTCCTTTCTCCACTTGTATATCTAACTGTGCAATGTCCAGAAAACCGGTTCTGTATTCCAGCATTTTTTTAATCTCCTGCATACAGTTCCACTCTTCATTGCCCATACGCTCTATTTTATAAAGCGAAAATAATGTTTTTGATACATCTTCTGAACACTGCAATGCCATGATCAGCTTCCGTACCTTTTCTGCATCCTGAGGAAGGCGCTTTCCCTGCCTCATTTTAGAAATATGATCCAGAGAAAGACCGCTTGCATCTGACAGATACAACAGCGTCTGCCCTGATTTTTTAATCTCCGCTTTTATCGCCTCTGAAAACTCTGACATACTCTCCCTATCCTTTTATACTATCTTTTTTGCCCCCCCCCCCACTCTAATTCCCTACATTTCAAAAATGTAATTAGATTTATAGGGGTATTCATATCATTCTTACATGGTCTTTATCTTTTCTTTTATCATGAATTCATGATAACAATTAATTTTAACATTTATGGGGGAGGGTTTCAATTAAGGCATAGAAATTAGACAAGTTAATTTTTATAAATGGTTATCTGGTGGCACACAAATCATCAAAATTATTTAAAATATAAGTAAAATAGGCAATAACGGACAATAAAATAAGCAACAAAAAAAATCGCCTCTTCAGCGATTTTTCCGTTGCCTGCTATTATTTTCATTTATAAAAACGACCCGGAACGGGTTCGAACCGTCGACCTCCGCCGTGACAGGGCGGCGC
>ERZ773149.949-NODE-949-length-25789-cov-3.050323_pt1 | contig 25789 bp, 17 predicted proteins | sample MGYA00511081_ERZ773149 | MGnify/ENA primary metagenome ERZ773149 (study PRJEB29015, sample SAMEA2737846) | human gut metagenome | biome: human gut; feature: human-associated habitat; material: faeces | place: China | collected 2012 ...
TCGAGAACATGCACGAGCAGTTCCTGGCCCGCCAGAAGCAGGGCAAGAGCCTGGAGAAGCAGGCCTCTGCCGAGAAGGCTCCCTCTCAGGCCAGCGAGTTCGTCTACGCTGCTGTGGACCCCAGCCGTGACTACGGCTTTGTGGCCGTGGCTGCCGGTGAGGGCCTGAAGTCCGTGTTCACCGACCTGGCCGCGGACGCCGTGGTCCTCAGACGAACCAGGATGCCGGCTCTTTTAATAGAAACCGGATTTATCAATTCCGAAGAAGATAATAAACTGTTTGATAACAAGTTTAGCGATATAGCTCAGGGAATTGCAGATGCGATTCTTGGAAGCCTGGATGAGGAAACAGTGCAGGAACCGCTTTATTACAGAGTGCAGACTGGAGCGTTCAGAAAAAAAGAGAATGCGGACCGTATGTTATATCAGTTACTGGAAAAAGGTTATCCCTCTTTTATGTTACATGAAAACGGATTGTATAAAGTTCAGACAGGTGCCTATCAGCAGATTGGTAATGCAGTAAATATGGAGCAGAGACTGAGGGATGATGGTTACAGTACGGTTATTGTGACAAAATAGCCTTCTGGAAATATTGGAAGTCTGTGCATCGCGAAGCGTGTTGCTGTGAACAGAGTGAACAGTAACATAAGCAGTGGGGGATATAGTTTTAAGAATTAACTTGGTTGTACGTTAATAAAAAAAATATGGTACACTGTATCTATCTATAGAAATTCCATAGAAATCTTCGTAAATAATGCATATTGTTTCGGTTCATCAGAGCGTGAAATTTTGTTGGACTGTTACAAACGCATTATTTGAGAGGTGCTGTAGAAAAAACAGATAACGAGGAGTTAGTAATGATGAATGACGTATATGAAAAATTTTTAAAAAGTTCAGAAGAGTTTATTTTTGCAGAAAACAAGCCGGAAAAATCTGATATTATTTTTGTCCCTGGAAATGGCTATCCGCAGATGGCGGAAAAAGCAGCAGAATTGTTTAAGAAAGGGATGGCGGACTGGATTCTGCCCAGTGGAAAATACAGCGTAGTAAATGGAAAGTTTTCAGGTGTTCTTGAAAAAAGCAATGTATATAATAAGGAATATGGAACAGAATGGGAATTTCTCAGGGATGTTCTTATAAAAAACGGAGTCCCGGATCAGAAAATCCTGAGAGAAGATCAGGCAACCTTTACTTATGAGAACGCAATTTATTCCAGACAGGTGACAGATCATGCAGAACTGGAAATAGAAAGAGCGATTTTGTGCTGCAAATCTTACCATGCAAGAAGATGTCTGATGTATTATCAGCTCTTGTATCCGAAAACAGAATTTTATGTGGTGCCTGTGAATGCAGATGGAATTACCAGAGAAAACTGGAGAAAGAACGAAGAAGGAATTGATGCAGTTACAGGAGAACTCTCCAGAATCGTGAAACAATTTTCACTGATGCTGGAGAGATGACAGTTACGGCTGTTCTTCTGTTTCAGTTTTCTTCTCGGGAAGCCAGATGTGGACAAGTTCGATTCTGTTTTTGTCCAGACGGTCAACAACCAGGCGGATGCCACTTTCAAGTGTGACAGACTGACCCTCTTTGGGAAGGCAGTCAAGCTGTTCAATAATATATCCGCCAATAGAATCATAATCCTCAGATTCCAGATTAATATGGAGGACTTCGTTGATATCATCCAGCTTGGCAGAACCCTGAACAACATATTCTCTTTCAGGCTGGATTTCTTTAATATCTTCGACTTCATCCTCATCGTATTCGTCGCGAATCTCACCTACGATCTCTTCCAACAGGTCTTCCAATGTGACCAGACCGGCTGTGGCACCGTATTCGTCCAGAACGATTGCCAGATTGACGGATGCTTTACGCATTTCGATCATCAGGTCTGCTGTAGCTTTGTATTCATAGGTAAAATAAGGCTCACGCAGGATGTTGCGGATTGAAAAAGGTTTGTCCTTTGGATAAACAAGAAGATCTTTCATATTGATAATACCGATTACGTTATCAGTGTTGTCCTCATAAACCGGAAAACGGGTATGCATATCTTCACTGAAGACCGCCATAAGTTCATCATAGGAAAAATTGATATCTATAAAGGTCATGTCGATTCTGGGAATCATGACATCTTTTGCAGTTGAATCGCCAAAATCAAACACATTGTAGATCATCTGTTTTTCTTCGTTTTCAATGACGCCGTCTTTTTCACCTACATTGACGAGGGTACGCAGTTCATGTTCAGTCATGGCATTTGCCTTTTCGTCCGGGTTAACATGCAGAATGACCAGTACACCTTCTGTTATTTTATTTACAATGAAAACAACAGGCGTAAGGAGAATCATAAGTCCGTATATTATTCTTGAATAGGCCAGGGACAATTTTTCAGCATGGATTGTTGCCAGGTTTTTGGGGGTTATCTCACCGAAAATGAGAATCAGCAGAGTCAGGATGCCGGTTGTGATTCCTACATATGCGTTTCCCAGAATCTTTATGGTGAGTGTAGTCATGAGAGAAGAAACAGACATATTTACAATGTTGTTTCCGATTAATACGGTACTGAGCATCTTTGGGGAATCGGAAATTATTTTTTCCAGAATAACAGCACGTTTGTTGCCCTGCTCGGCAAGAGACTGTATCCGAATCTTATTTACAGTTGTCATAGCGGTTTCCGCAGAAGAAAAAAATGAAGAAAGTGCGATCAGTATCAGAATCGCCACCGCCTGAAAGGCAATACTTGAATCCAAGATTTATTCACTCCTTTTGATTATCTTTATTGATTGAATCATATCATAAAACATTTAAGCAAAATATACATGATTTCATATAAAAAATCAAGAAAAAGCTTTTGGTTCAAAGATAGTATAAAAAAATTTAAAAGAGGACTGTCGAAAAAGTAAGATTTGTGTTATAATTCACTCGATTAAAATGAAAAAAAACATTACAGAATATTTACAAAATGATAAAAGTTTGATAATATACAGATATGTAATATTATTGTATTACGTAAAAAGAGAACTGATATTTGGCCGAAAGTAAAAAAATGATTATCAGGAAACATAAGAATCGAATATAAATATAGAGGTGCGATATGTCCAATAATATAAATAGAATAAGAAAAAATAAATTAAAAGGAACGGGTATTTTTGCGGCAGCGGCTTTAACAGCGGCTTTGATTGCAGGAAATAATATACCGGGTGTAACAAGACAGGTCAGTGCGGCTGAGTCACAGGAGAATACTGTGTCTTCTCTGATTCCGGACAACATCACGCTTGATAAGCCTGTAGAACTTGCGGATGTAGAACTTCCGGCAACGGAATATGGAACTTTTGAATGGGCAGATGGAAGTTTCGTTCCTGCACAACGTGTACAGAGCTGTGAGGTACTTCTTATACCGGCAGAAGGGCAGGATTTAAGCCATGTGGATGGATGGGATCCGGAGAGCGGCGCGGTTGTCGGTTACATCAATGTAATAGTGAACAGTATTACGGATGGTGATAATGTTGATAAGACAGAAGGCTCAGGTAAAACAGATCCAACAGAAAATGCAGATCCAACAGAAACGCCTGAAACTTCGTCAGAAAAACCTGCCGCAGATGAAAACGCTGATACAGACAATAAAGAAGATAAGGAAAGTAAATCAGATCAGGATAATAAAACTGATACAGACAATGAAGAGAATAAGATTGAAGAAGATAAAACAGATAATAAAAACAACAAAGATAATAACAGCAATGCAGATAAGACGGATAAAGATACAGAAACTACCGGTAAGCTGGAACCTGCAGATGATATGACACAGGATAAAGAAGATACGAAGAAAGATGATGAAGATGGCGCAGATGATAATATCTTTGATAATCCTGTTCTGCCGGACGATAAGGATGACCGTCCTACAGATGCAGAGGATTCTCTTTCTGATGAAGAAAAAGAAGAGAGGGCCGCACTTAATCATACCTGCGACGGTATTACAGTAAGCGGAGTTAATCTTCCATGGTATGTACAGTTCAGAGTTTCAAGCGGTGACAGCTATCAGTTTACCAATGAATCAGATGCAATGATTTTCCAGTCATATGAATTTGAACTCTGGGATCTTAAGAATAATACAGAATATGAGATCCCTAATGGAGATTATATCAGTGTCACTGTGCCGGTAAAATCCGGATATCAGTATACTATCGAACATCTCCTGGACAACGGGGCAACTGAGACGATTATTCCGAGTGTAGAGAATGGTATTATGGTATTCAGCACACATTCTTTCAGTCCATTTGGAATTGCAGGAAGCAGACAATTAGTAGGACCTGATGCGGGGAATGATACGGACGACACAGATGCGGTAACTCCTGCACCGGCTTCCTCCGACAGTCAGAGTTCTGATTCCGGAAAGAACAATACAGTATCTATGAATGACAGTTCTGACAGCAATAATGGTTCTTCTTCTGATCAGAATGATAATTCAACGGAAAATAAAGCTGTGAAAAATAACAATACAGTAAATACCGGAGATACAACATCAATTATGCCGTTTGTGATACTGTTTGTGGCAGCTGCAGTGATCGCCGGTGTGGCTGTATTTATAAAAAAGAGAAAGAAATAAAAGAATAACACTGATTCCTCCCCCATATAGTTTAACAGGAGGGGAAGCAATGAAAGTCAGAGCAATTTTGAAATCACTATTATTTGCATATGCATTAACAGGAGTGGCATTACTGCTTTTGGCCCTGGTACTGTTTGCTTTTGATCTGGGAGAAACAGCTGTAGATGCGGGGATTATTATAATTTATGTACTTGCATGTTTCATGGGAGGCTTTATGGCCGGCAAAATTGTGCGTAAAGACAAATATCTGTGGGGTGTTATCACAGGTCTGGCTTACTATGTATTACTGTTGACTGTCTCTGTTATGGCAAAAGGCGGCTGGGATATGAGTGCAGCTCATGCAGTTACAACATTTTTTATGTGCACAGGCGGTGGAACACTGGGTGGAATGCTGTCGTAAAAAAAAGCTTTTAAAATGAGAAGATATATGATATACTATGCCAAGAATATAATTACATAAGGAGGATAGAGTTATGGAACATATCAAAACCCTGAATACAAAGAATTTACAGAACACTGTAAAAAAAGGTGGATGTGGCGAGTGCCAGACTTCCTGCCAGTCCGCATGTAAAACTTCCTGTACAGTAGGAAACCAGAGCTGCGAGCAGAAATAAGATCAGCTATGGAGAAATGAGATAAGCAGCGGAACTTTTATTCCGCTGCTTATCTTACGCTTAGAAAGGATTTTAGTAAAATGAGTCTGATTCACCGTTATAAAAGCAATGGCTTTAATATTGTACTGGATATCAACAGTGGATGCATCCATCTGGTAGATGAGGTTACATATGAGGTTCTTCCATATCTGGAAGAGGGCCTTGGCACAGAAGCTATTGCAGAGAAACTGGAAAACAAATATAACAGAGAAGATATTGAGACATCTGTAAGAGAATGTAATAAGCTGAAAGAAGATGGAATGCTTTTTACAAAAGATGTTTATGAGAATGTAATTGAAGAATTTTCAAATAACCGGCAGACCGTTGTAAAAGCATTGTGCCTGCACATTGCCCATGACTGCAATCTGGCCTGCCGTTATTGTTTTGCCGAAGAAGGCGAATATCATGGCAGAAGAGCTCTTATGTCCTATGAAGTCGGCAAAAAAGCTCTTGATTTCCTGATCGCGAACTCCGGTTCCAGAAAAAACCTGGAAGTAGATTTCTTTGGCGGCGAGCCGCTGATGAACTGGCAGGTTGTAAAAGATCTGGTAAAATATGGCAGAGAGCAGGAAAAGCTTCACAATAAGAAATTCCGTTTCACTTTAACAACAAACGGAGTTCTTCTGAATGATGAAGTAATGGAATTCTGCAATAAAGAGATGGGCAACGTTGTACTGAGTGTGGACGGACGTAAGGAAGTACATGATTACATGCGTCCATTCAGAAAAGGTGCAGGAAGCTATGACCTGATCATGCCGAAGTTCCAGAAGTTTGCAGAATCCAGAAATCAGGACAAGTATTATGTAAGAGGTACTTTTACTCACCATAATCTTGATTTCTCCAAGGATGTGCTTCATCTGGCAGATCTTGGATTCAAACAGATTTCTGTAGAGCCTGTAGTTGCGGCTGATACGGAGGAATATGCGATCCGCGAGGAGGATATCCCCCAGATCATGGAAGAGTATGATACTCTTGCAAAAGAAATGATTAAAAGAGAGAAAGAGGGAAAAGGATTTAACTTCTTCCATTTTATGATCGACCTTACAGGTGGCCCTTGTGTATACAAGAGACTGTCAGGCTGCGGTTCAGGAACAGAGTACCTGGCTGTAACACCCTGGGGTGATTTTTACCCATGTCACCAGTTTGTTGGTGAAGAACAGTATCTCATGGGAAATGTAGACGAAGGCATCACAAAGCCGGAAATCCAGAAGGAATTCGGCGGATGCAACGTTTACACAAAGAAAGACTGCAAAGACTGCTTCGCACGTTTCTACTGTAGTGGCGGATGTGCGGCAAATGCATTCCATTTCCAGGGAGATATCAAAGGCAATTATGAAATCGGATGCGAACTCCAGAGAAAACGTGTGGAGTGCGCCATCATGATAAAAGCCGCACTGGCATGTGATTAGTGGGCAGTAATCTGTCTGACTGATACCGCCGTCGGCTGTTATCATAACAGAAAATGGCTGGCAGGCGGATGAACATGACCGCGGACAAAAAATCAAGAAGGGAAAAGAACTATGAAGAAAAGTAAAGGAATCGTAGTGCTGCTTCTGACACTGATCCTGACTGTGTTCTTTTGCTTTACTGCAGCCGTAGGTATCGGTCCTACCGGAACCGGTGCAGCAAAACATATCAACACGGGTCTTGATCTTGCCGGTGGTGTCAGCATTACCTACCAGGCTAAGGAGAGCAATCCGACAAGCGAAGAGATGTCAGATACGATCTACAAGCTTCAGAAGCGTGTAGAGCAGTACAGTACTGAGGCTCAGGTATACCAGGAAGGATCAGACCGTATTACAGTTGAAATTCCTGGTGTTACAGATGCAGATACTATTCTGAATGATCTGGGTAAACCAGGTTCCCTGTATTTCATCACAAAAGAAGATGCTGACGGAAATCAGAACTTTACTACAGGACAGGATGGATATGTTCTCTCCAGAACTATGGATGAGATCAAGGAATCCGGAAGTGTTGTTCTGGAAGGTTCTGATGTAGCAGATGCCCAGGGTGGTGCGATTCAGAATCAGAACACAAGTGCAAAGGAATATGTGGTAAGTCTTACTCTTACTTCTGATGGAGAAAACAGTGGTAAAACAAAATTTGCAGAAGCTACAAAGAATAATGTAGGCAAGCAGATCGCTATCGTCTATGACAATAACATTATCAGTGCTCCGAATGTAAATGAAGAGATTTCCGGCGGAAAAGCACAGATTAGCGGAATGTCTGACCTGGAAGAAGCACAGAACCTTGCTTCTTATATCCGTATCGGTTCTCTGGGACTGGAACTGGAAGAACTTCGTTCCAGTGTTGTAGCTGCACAGCTTGGTGAAGAAGCAATCTCTACAAGTGTTCTTGCAGGTGCGATCGGTCTGATCATCGTTATTATCTTTATGATCATTGCATACCGCGTACCTGGTGTAGTTGCAGGTATCGCACTGATTCTTTATACATCATTAATGCTGATCACGTTGAATGCCTTTGATATTACTCTTACTCTTCCGGGTATTGCGGGTATTATCCTTGGTATCGGTATGGCGGTGGATGCCAATGTTATTATTTATGCCCGAATCAGAGAGGAAATTGGTGCAGGAGTTTCAGTAAGGAATTCTATTAAGTCCGGTTTCAGCAAAGCTTTCTCTGCAATCTTTGATGGAAATATTACAACGCTGATCGCAGCCTTTGTGCTGATGTGGCTTGGTTCAGGTACTGTTAAGGGATTTGCTTATACACTTGCCCTTGGTATCGTGATCTCCATGTTTACAGCACTGGTTGTATCCAGACTGATTGTAAATGCACTTTATGCAGTTGGTGTACGTGATCCGAAATTCTACGGATCTGCAAAAGAACGTAAGGCAGTTGATTTCCTTGGAAAGAAGAAAGTATTTTTTGCTATTTCCATTATCCTGATCCTCTGCGGTCCGGCAGCGATGTTTGCTAATTCGCATGCAGGAAACAAAGCGTTAAATTACAGCCTTGAGTTCTCAGGCGGTACTTCTACAACTGTTACATTTAATGAAGATATGGATATTAAGACCATTGATTCTGAAGTAACTCCTGTTGTAGAAGAGGTGACAGGAGATAAAAATGTTCAGCCTACAAAGGTAGTCGGAACAAATCAGGTTGTGATCAAGACACGTTCTCTGAATCAGAGCGAACGTGAAGCTCTGCAGAGTGCACTGGTTGAGAAATTTGGTGTAGATGACAGCACGATTTCCACAGAAAGTATTTCTTCTACAGTAAGTAGTGAAATGCGTCGTGATGCGATCGTAGCCGTTATAGTAGCTACAATCTGTATGCTTCTTTATATCTGGTTCAGATTTAAAGACATCCGTTTTGCAAGCAGTGCGGTATTGGCGCTTCTGCATGATGTTCTGGTTGTACTTGCATTCTATGCTATTGCCAGAGTATCTGTCGGTAATACATTTATTGCCTGCATGCTTACGATCGTAGGTTATTCTATCAATGCTACAATCGTTATTTTTGACCGTATACGTGAGAACCTTCACAGTGGTTCCAGAGAAAAACTGGCAGAAATTGTAAACACAAGTATCACTCAGACTCTTACAAGAAGTATTTATACCTCTTTTACAACTTTTGTTATGGTAGCTGTTCTTTATATCATGGGTGTTTCTTCTATCCGTGAATTTGCAGCACCTCTGATGGTTGGTGTTCTTGTCGGTGCATATTCTTCTGTATGTATTACAGGTGCGTTGTGGTATGTGATGAAAAAGAAATTTGCAGGAAAAGGACAGCCGGCAATTGCTGCAGCTTCCGCATCTGCAAAGTCCTCTTCAAAGCCGAAGAAAGCACGTGATGTATCACAGAAAGATCCGACTCAGCCAAAGAAGAAAAACAGAAAAAGAGTAGCTGAACGTCTGGCTGCCGAAGAAGCAGCTAAAAAACAGCAGAATGATGATGCTGAATAAAACAATAATTGTCTGAAAAACAGGCAGACAGAAATATCCCGGGGTAAAACTCCGGGATATTTTTATGAGGAGAGAAAATATATGGAGAAATGGGTAATAGCAGCAAAAAGAGCAGATTTTAACCAGATCGGTCAACAGTTTCATATTGATCCGGTGATTGCGAGACTGATCAGGAACAGAGATGTGATCGGAGAAGATAAGATAAGAGAGTATCTGTCAGGAACAGTACAAGAGCTTCCTTCTCCCTGGCTGATGAAGGATATGGAAAAAGCTGTAGATATCCTGGAGAAAAAAATATCGCAGAAAGCAAAAGTCCGTATTATTGGTGATTATGATATTGATGGTGTGACCTCTACATACATTTTAATGAAAGGCCTTGCGAGGATCGGAGCAGATGTGGATACTTATATTCCGGACAGAGTTGCAGACGGATATGGGATTCATGCACATCTTATAGAAAGAGCGGAAACGGACCGGATCGATACGATCGTGACCTGTGATAATGGAATTGCTGCGGCTGCTGAAATCCAGATGGCAAAGGATAAGGGAATGACAGTGATTATTACAGATCATCATGAGGTTCCTTACAGGGAGGAAAAGGGAGAACGCCAGATGGTGCTTCCGCCGGCAGATGCGATTTTGAATCCGAAACAATATGATTGTCCATACCCGAATAAAAACCTGTGTGGGGCAGTGGTGGCCTTTAAATATATTGCAGCACTTTACGAGAGATTTGGTGTTCCGGCAGAGGAGCTGGAAGATTATTATGAACTGGCGGCTATTGCAACAGTAGGAGATGTTATGGATCTTCAGGGAGAGAACAGGATTCTGGTAAAAGAAGGGCTGTGCCGTCTGAAAAATACCAAAAATCAAGGATTGCAGGAACTGATCCGAGCAAATTCTCTGGAAGATGCTAAAATCACAGCTTATCATATCGGATTTGTGCTGGGACCATGTATCAATGCCAGTGGCAGACTGGATACAGCTGCCCGTTCTCTTGCACTTCTCAATGCAAAAACAAAGGAAGAAGCAGCAAGGCTTGCCGGAGATCTTACAGCTCTTAATCAGAGCCGAAAAGCTCTCACTGAGAAAGGAAAAGAAGAGGCAATCCGGATCATAGAGACTACAGAGCTGAAAAATGACAGAGTACTGGTAGTTTATCTTCCGGATTGTCATGAAAGTCTTGCCGGTATTATAGCAGGCAGGATCAGGGAAAAATATCACAGGCCTGCCTTTGTATTGACGGGCGGTGAGACAAGTGCAAAAGGAAGCGGAAGATCAATAGAAAGTTACTCTATGTATGAAGAACTGGTAAAATGTGCAGACCTGATGATACAGTTTGGAGGTCATCCGATGGCAGCAGGTCTTTCTATAGAAGAAAAAAATATAGAAGAATTCCGGAGACGTCTCAATGTCAACTGTACGTTGACGGACGAAGAATTGCGTCCTAAGATCGTGATTGATGTGCCGATGCCTGTGTCTTATATTACAAAAGAACTGGTAGAACAGATTTCGCTTCTGGAACCCTTTGGAAAAGGGAATACAAAACCGGTCTTTGCACAGAAAAATCTCAGAGTGCTTGATTACAGTATTATCGGGAAAAATAAAAATGTAGTAAAATTAAAACTTCTCGATCCGCAGGGGATTTCAGTGGAAGGCATTTATTTCGGAGAAGCAGAGGATTTTGTGAACTTTATCAGGGAAAAAGACAGTATTTCTGTTACTTATTATCCGGAGATCAACAGATTCAGGGGACGAGAGAGTCTTCAGATTATTATTCAGAATTACTGTTAATATTACCGCCTGTTTTGTAACCGCCGGTAAGCCTGGAAATACAAATGTCAGGGCTTAACAGTAACTTGATTCTGAAATAAAAAGGTGATATACTATAAAATATTTATGAGCGAACAGCAATATAACACACACTGGAGGAGAAATAAAATGAAGAAAATTGAAGATTATGTATTAAGTATACCGGATTTTCCTGAACCGGGGATTATTTTCAGAGATATTACAAGTGTTCTGCAGGATGCGGATGGCCTGCAGTTGGCCATCGACTCCATGCAGGACTGTCTTAAGGATATAGATGTGGACGTGATTGCAGGAACAGAGTCCAGAGGCTTTATCTTTGGTGTACCGATCGCATATAATCTTCATAAACCATTTGTACCGATTCGTAAAAAAGGCAAACTTCCCCGCGAAACAGTATCTGTAAGCTATGATCTGGAATATGGCAGTGCAGAGATTGAAATGCATAAAGATTCCATAAAACCAGGTCAGAAAGTGGTTATCGTTGATGATCTGATCGCAACAGGCGGTACGATCGAAGCAGCGATCAAGCTGGTGGAACAGCTTGGCGGTGAGGTTGTCAAGGTTGTATTTCTCATGGAACTTGCAGGTTTAAAGGGACGCGAAAGACTGAATGGGTATGATGTAGCGTCCGTAATTTGTTATGATGGTAAATAGGCACAGCTGATTGTGCAGGACAGGCAGGTGGGAGCATATGACAGAGATAACAAAAAGTACAGAAGCAAAAAAAGATGAAATGCAGGTTGAAAAAGAGAAGCTGGAATCTGTAAAGAGAGCAGATGCGGCAGTAAAGACCATGCATGATTTTACAAGTCCGGAGGTGCTTTATAAAGAACTGATAAACAGTGTTCTGAAGTATCATCCATCAACAGATATTTCCATGATAGAGAAGGCATATAAGGTTGCAAGTGAAGCTCATGAAGGACAGAAGAGAAAGTCTGGAGAGCCATATATCATTCATCCTTTGTGTGTTGCCATCATTCTGGCAGATCTGGAACTTGACAAAGAAACGATAGTTGCAGGTCTTCTTCATGATGCAGTTGAAGATACCTGGATGACCTATGAGGAAGTGGAGAAGGAATTTGGTTCAGAGGTTGCACTTCTTGTGGATGGTGTTACCAAGCTGGGACAGTTATCTTATTCTGCGGATAAAGTAGAAGTTCAGGCAGAGAACCTCAGAAAGATGTTTCTTGCCATGGCTAAGGATATCAGAGTTATTCTGATCAAGCTTGCAGACCGTCTTCATAATATGCGTACCTTACAGTATATGCGTCCTGAAAAGCAGCAGGAAAAGGCCAGAGAGACCATGGATATTTATGCTCCTATTGCCATGCGTCTGGGTATTTCCAAGATAAAGGTAGAGCTGGATGACCTGTCGCTGAAATACCTTAAGCCGGATGTATATTATGACCTGGTGCATAAGGTTGCCCTGCGTAAAAGCGAGAGAGAACAGTTTGTAGGTGCGATTGTAAAAGAAGTTAAGAAACATATGGATGATGCCAATATTAAGGCGCAGGTGGACGGACGTGTAAAACACTTTTTCAGCATCTACAAGAAGATGGTAAATCAGGATAAGACTATTGATCAGATTTATGATTTATTTGCTGTCCGTATTCTTGTAGATACAGTGAAGGATTGTTATGCTGCCCTTGGTGTGATCCATGAGATGTATAAGCCAATTCCGGGACGGTTTAAAGATTATATTGCCATGCCGAAACCCAATATGTATCAGTCATTGCATACCACATTGATCGGACCCAACGGACAGCCCTTTGAAATCCAGATCCGTACTTATGAAATGCACAGAACTGCAGAATATGGTATCGCTGCACACTGGAAATATAAGGAGTCGTCTGACGGAAAGGCTCCTGTAGGTAAGAGTGAGGAAGAGAAACTGAACTGGCTGCGTCAGATTCTGGAATGGCAGAGAGACATGTCTGATAACAAAGAATTCATGAGTCTTCTGAAGAATGACCTGGATCTTTTTGCGGACAGTGTTTACTGTTTCACTCCACAGGGAGATGTTAAAACACTTCCAAGCGGTTCTACACCGGTGGATTTTGCGTACAGTGTTCACAGTGCAGTCGGAAATAAGATGGTAGGTGCCAGAGTTAACGGTAAGCTGGTTCCGATTGAATATGAGATCAAAAACGGCGACCGTATTGAAATCATTACTTCACAGAATTCTCAGGGACCAAGCCGCGACTGGCTGAAACTGGTTAAGAGTACTCAGGCAAAGAACAAGATTAACCAGTGGTTCAAGAAGGAATTAAAAGAAGATAATATCCTTAAGGGCAAGGAGATGCTTGCGCAGTATGCGCGTGCAAAGGGATTTAAGATCGCAAATTATACAAAAACCCAGTATCTGGAGGCTGTTTTGCGTAAATATGGTTTCAGGGACTGGGATTCAGTACTTGCTGCAATTGGTCATGGCGGATTGAAAGAAGGTCAGGTTTTCAATAAGCTGGTGGAGGCATATGATAAGGAAAATAAGAAGAATCTGACAGACGAGCAGGTTCTTGAGGCTGCTTCTGAGACACAGGAAAAGCTTCACATTGCCAAGAGTAAGAGCGGCATTGTGGTAAAAGGAATCCATGATGTGGCAGTCCGTTTTTCCAAGTGCTGTAATCCAATCCCGGGTGATGAGATTGTAGGTTTTGTTACAAGAGGACGTGGAATCACAATTCATCGTACAGATTGTGTCAATGTGTTGAATATGTCTGAGACAGACAGGACACGACTGATTGAGGCAGAGTGGCAGCAGCCTGATACCAAGGAAAAAGAGAAGTATACGGCTGAGATTCAGGTTTATGCAAATAACCGTACAGGGCTTCTTGTGGATCTTTCTAAAATATTTACAGAACGTAAGATCGACCTGCGAAGTATCAACAGCCGTACAAGCAAGCAGGAGAAGGCAACTATTTCCATGAGTTTTGAGATTGGAAGCAAAGAGGAACTGCGTTCCCTGATCGAGAAGATCCGTCAGGTAGAGAGTGTCATTGACGTAGAGAGAACTACAGGCTGATCATGGAAAAATCTGTTGGAACATTATTTTATGGAACTGCTGCAGATTGACAGAAAGGAATAACATGAAGAATTTAGAATTACAGAAATGTATATTAGGACCTGTATATACAAATTGCTATCTCCTTAAGAATAAAGAAACCGGAGAACTGATCATTGTTGATCCCGCAGATTGTCCGGAGAAGATTGAAATGAAGATTTCCCGGATGAATGGAAAACCGGTGGCGATTCTTCTTACCCATGGACATTTTGACCACATTCTGGCTGCACAGGCAGTAAAGGAGAAATATAATATTCCGATTTATGCCTGTCGTCAGGAAGAGGAGATGCTCCGCGAACCTTCGATCAATATGACTGTACATTATGGACAGGGATGTTCTATTGTGCCGGATGTATTTCTGGAGGATCTGGATGTTATCAGACTGGCGGGATTTTCCGTTCAGATGATCCATACACCGGGACATACCAAAGGAAGCTGCTGTTATTATCTGAAAGATGAAGGTGTATTGTTCAGCGGTGATACAGTGTTCTATGGCTCTGTTGGAAGAACGGATTTTCCGGGTGGAAGTACAGCAGAAATCGTGAGAAGTCTCCATAAACTGGTAGATTCGCTTCCTGAAGAGACCGAGGTTTTCCCCGGACATGATGCATCTACCACTATTGGTTATGAAAAGAGGTATAATCCATTTGTGTAAAATAGGCATTCTGTTTGAGAACAGAGATTTTGAACATGATGTTTATGAACTGATCAAAGCGTTTTATCCCGAAGCGGAGATACATACTCTTTATGAAAATACTGAAGCAGAGTATGACCTCCGCTTCAGTGTGGAACGGGATAATGACAGTTATATCATAAAATACGAAAGGACAGAGAATCTGTCGAAACAGGAAACAGAGCAAAAAGGGGTAATTTCCGCAGACATACTTTCTAAAGAGAATGCAGGCTGTGGAATACAGGATGCTCATGCTCTGAGAAAAGAGAATAAAGATAATATCAAATATGCTCTGTATCAGTTGTTGGTAAAACTGACGGGCAGAACTCTTCCATGGGGAAATCTGACAGGAATACGTCCTGCCAAACTGGCAATGGGAATGATCGAATCCGGAATGAAAAATACGGAAGCAGCCCGGGAGATGCGTGAGAGATATCTGGTAAGCCCGCACAAAACAGCGCTTGCCATCACTATTGCAAACAGGGAAAGAGAGATTCTGAAGGATATTGACTATGAAAATGGATACAGCCTTTATATTGGAATCCCGTTTTGCCCAAGTATCTGTCTGTATTGTTCCTTCAGCTCCTATCCGCTGAAAGTGTGGGAGAAGAGAACAGATGAATATGTGGAAGCTCTCTGCCGGGAGGTAAGAGAGACTGCTCTTATGATGAAGGGAAGAAAACTGGATACCATCTATATTGGCGGCGGTACCCCGACTACACTGCTTCCACATCAGATCCGTAAGCTCCTGGATACAGTGGGAGAAGCTTTTGGCTATGAAGGACTGGCAGAGTTTACTGTGGAAGCCGGCAGACCGGACAGTATTACACGTGAAAAGCTGATGGCGATCAGGGAGTATCCGGTAACAAGAATTTCCGTAAATCCACAGACTATGAATCAGGAAACCCTGGATATTATCGGCCGCAGACATACTGTGGAGCAGACAAAAGAAGCGTTTCATCTGGCACGAGAGCTGGGATACGATAACATTAACATGGATCTGATCGTAGGTCTTCCGGGTGAGGATATTCACATGGTAGAGCGGACTCTTGAACAGGTTCGTGAACTGGCACCGGACAGTATTACCGTACATTCACTGGCAGTGAAACGTGCAGCAAGGCTGAATATTTTTAAAGAGAAATATCAGGAAATGTCTTTTGAGAATAATCAGGAAATTATGGATCTGACCATGAAAACTGCGTATGAAATGGGAATGGGTCCTTATTATCTGTACAGACAGAAGAATATGAAGGGAAATTTTGAAAATGTTGGCTATGCAAAGGTTGACAAAGCGGGAATTTACAATATACTGATTATGGAGGAAAAACAGCCTATCATCGCACTGGGGGCAGGCGGTTCTTCCAAGCTGGTCTTTGACCATGGACAGAGAATTGAACGTGTGGAGAATGTAAAAGACGTTTCTAATTATATTTCCCGCATTGATGAGATGATCGAGAGAAAACGGACAGCAATAGCTACCTGGCTGTAGGATGTGGAGGTAACATTTTGGACACAGTACAAAAGACAGCGGCAGGTTCACAGCAGAGGATCCTGGAATTTGACCTTGCTTCTGAACTGCATCATGGAATGCTGGTAAGTAATCTGGCTTATGCGGTTGCAGAGGAGATGGGACTGCCGCATGAACAGTGCTATGAGCTTGCAATAGCAGGAATGCTCCATGATATAGGAAAGCTGAAGCTGACAAGTTATATTAACGGACAGGAGCAGGATCCTCTGGTGATCGAGGAACTGAAGTATGTCCGGATGCATTCTACATTGGGATATGAGGAACTTAAAGGGCAGGGATATTCGGATTTTGTATTGGAGAGTATCCTGTACCATCATGAGAATTATGATGGCAGTGGATATCCGTCCAATAAAGCAGGTGATGACATACCCATAGGTGCCCGGATACTCAGAGTCTGCGATGTATATGCAGCATTGATCTCTGACAGACCATACAGAAGAGGATTTGATATTTCTTCAGTTATGGAGTTGATGATTGATGAAGTAAAAAATTTTGATATGCAGGTTTTTCTTGCGTTTCAGAGAGTGGTTCATAATGGAGACGGGCAGAATTTTTATAAAAGAGGAGGACAACATGGCATTAAAGAAGAAACCGGTAACCGGTATGAAGGACATTTTACCAAAAGAGATGGAAATCCGTAATTATGTGATGAACATGATTCGTGAAACATACGGAACATTTGGCTTTTCATCTATAGAGACACCATGTGTGGAACATATTGAAAATCTTTCCAGTAAACAGGGCGGAGAGAATGAGAAACTTATTTTCAAGATCCTGAAACGTGGGGAGAAACTGAAACTTGCGGAAGCAGAGAAAGAAAGTGATCTGGTTGACTCCGGACTTCGCTACGATCTGACTGTGCCGCTTTCCAGATATTATTCCAACAACGCAAATGAGCTTCCGGCTCCTTTTAAGGCACTTCAGATGGGCAATGTGTGGAGAGCAGACAGACCGCAGAGAGGACGTTTCCGTCAGTTTATGCAGTGTGATATTGATATTCTGGGTGAGTCTACTTATCTGGCTGAGATCGAACTGGTTCTTGCTACCACAACGTTGCTCGGAAAGCTGGATTTCCATAACTTTACGATTCGCATCAATGACAGAAAAATCTTAAAAGCGATGGCGCAGTACAGTGGATTCCCACAGGAAAGCTTTGACACTGTGTTTATCATTCTGGACAAGATGGACAAGATTGGTCTGGAAGGTGTTGCAGAAGAACTGGAGAAGGAAGGATTTGCAAAAGAGAGCATTGATACCTACCTTGGACTTTTCAAAGAGATCACTTCTGACATTGAGGGTGTTCGTTACTGCAAAGAGAAATTAAAAGATGTTCTGGATCCAAAGGTTGCTGAGGACCTTGAAACAATCATTTCTACTGTAGATTCTGTTAAGACAGCAGATTTTAAGATGTCTTTCGATCCGACTTTGGTACGTGGAATGTCTTATTATACAGGACCGATTTTTGAAATCTCTATGGATGAGTTTGGCGGCAGCGTAGGCGGCGGTGGACGCTATGATGAGATGATCGGTAAATTTACAGGAAACAATACATCTGCCTGCGGATTTTCAATTGGATTCGAGAGAATCGTAATGCTTCTTCTTGAGAGAAATTATGAAATCCCGACAAAGAATGGTAAGAAAGCATATCTTATCGAGAAGAATATGCCGGCAGACAAGATGCTGACGATTCTGAAACAGGCTCAGGAAGAGCGTAATGCCGGAACACAGATCAATATTTCTATTATGAAGAAGAATAAGAAATTCCAGAAAGATCAGATGACAGCAGAGGGCTATACAGAGTTTGTAGAATTCTTTAAAGACAGAATGTAATAATTCGTAACTGTTCAGCAACATTGCGAGATAGCAGACTGCCGGATAGTTACAACAATTCTTATAATATAGAAAGCATGAAAAGAGGAAAGAAACATGGCTGAAAGTATGCAGGGACTGCACAGAACATGCCGATGTGCAGAAGTAACAAAGGAAATGATCGGCAAAGAAGTTGTCCTTATGGGATGGGTTCAGAAAGCCCGCGATAAAGGCGGAATTATTTTCGTAGATTTAAGAGACCGTTCCGGTATCATGCAGCTGATTTTTGAGAATGGCAGCATTGATGAAGAAGGTTTTGCAAAAGCAGGTAAGCTGAGAAGTGAATTCGTAATCGCTGTTACCGGTGTGGTAGAAGAAAGAGGCGGCGCTGTTAACAAGAATCTTGCAACAGGTGAAATTGAGCTTCGCGTAAAATCCCTTCGTGTTCTGTCTGAAGCAGAGGTACCTCCGTTCCCAATTGAAGAGAACAGCAAGACAAAAGATGAAATCCGCCTGAAATATCGTTATCTTGACTTAAGAAGACCTGACCTTCAGAAGAATATTATGCTTAAGAGCAAAGTCATGATGCTTACAAGACAGTTCTTCGCAAAAGAAGGATTCCTTGAAATTGAAACTCCGATGCTTGGTAAGAGTACACCGGAAGGTGCAAGAGATTATCTGGTACCGTCTCGTGTTCATCCGGGACATTTCTATGGTCTGCCACAGTCTCCGCAGCTGTACAAACAGCTTCTGATGTGCTCTGGTTATGACCGTTATATCCAGATTGCAAGATGTTTCCGTGACGAAGACCTTCGTGCGGACAGACAGCCGGAATTTACCCAGATCGATATGGAACTCTCTTTTGTAGATGTTGATGACGTAATTGATGTAAATGAGAGATTCCTTGCTTATCTGTTCAAGGAAGTACTTGATATTGATGTAAAACTTCCAATCCAGCGTATCACATGGCAGGAAGCTATGGACAGATTTGGTTCTGATAAACCGGATATGCGTTTCGGAATGGAACTTCATGATGTAAGTGATGTAGTTAAAAACTGTGGATTCAGCGTGTTTACTTCTGCGTTGGAAAATGGCGGCAGTGTTCGTGGTATCAATGCAGAAGGACAGGGCGCTATGCCACGTAAGAAAATTGACAAACTGGTTGAGTTTGCCAAAGGTTACGGTGCAAAAGGCCTTGCATACATTGCAATCGCTGAAGATGGCACAAGAAAATCTTCTTTTGCTAAATTCATGACAGATGAAGAGATGGATGCTCTGGTAGCAGCTATGGATGGTAAAGCAGGAGACTTACTTCTGTTTGCAGCAGATAAGAAGAAACTGGTTTATGATGTACTTGGCGCACTTCGTCTGGAACTTGCAAAGCAGATGGATCTTCTTGATAAGAATGAGTATCGTTTCGTATGGGTAACAGAGTTCCCGCTTCTTGAATGGAGTGAAGAAGAGAATCGTTTCACAGCAATGCATCATCCATTTACCATGCTTATGGAAGAGGACCTTCCACTTCTGGATACAGATCCTGGAAAAGTTCGTGCAAAAGCATATGATATCGTATTAAACGGTAATGAAATTGGTGGAGGAAGTGTCAGAATCCATCAGGATGATATTCAGGAGAGAATGTTTGAAGCACTTGGATTCACAAAAGAAGCTGCTCACGAGCAGTTCGGATTCCTTCTGGACGCATTCAAATATGGAGTTCCGCCTCACGCCGGACTGGCATACGGACTTGACCGTCTGGTAATGCTTATGGCGAAAGTTGACAGCATCCGTGACGTAATCGCATTCCCGAAGGTTAAAGATGCTTCCTGTCTGATGACTCAGTCTCCGAGCCGCGTAAGCGAGGAGCAGTTAAAAGAACTGGAACTGGAAGTAAGACCGGAGGAAGTAACTGAATAAGGAGGGAGCTTACAATTCAGACGTTTTTGATTGTATGCCCGTTGGTATTCCTTGCAGGATTAGTTGATTCTATCGCAGGCGGGGGTGGTTTGATCTCCCTGCCTGCGTATCTGCTTGCAGGGGTTCCGATGCACAATGCGATAGCAACGAATAAATTATCCTCGGCAACTGGGACAGCGATTTCAACAGCACGTTTATGTAAGAATAAATTTGTAGACTGGGGAGTTGCACTGCCATGTATTTCCATGGCTCTTGTCGGTTCTTTTGCAGGCGCTCATATTGCGCTTCTTGCCAGTGATAAGATATTAAAATGGATGCTGATTCCAGTACTTCCTATTGTTGCGTTTTATGTAATGAAGAAGAAAAATCTGGATGATAACAGCAATGTAGAGATTTCCAGAAAGAAACAGTGGATTTTGTGTGCGGTGTGTTCTCTGGCTGTTGGCTGCTACGATGGCTTTTATGGGCCGGGAACTGGTACGTTTCTGCTTATTTTATATACAGGAGTAGCAAAACTTCCCGTAGCGAAAGCTTCCGGAACTATGAAACTTGCAAATCTTTCTTCTAATATAATGGCATTAGTTGTTTTTTTATTTAGTGGAAAGATTGTCATATATCTTGGACTTGCAGCTTCTGTTTTTTCCATTGCAGGGCATTATGTAGGATCTGGAATGGTAATGAAAAATGGAAATAAAATCGTAAAACCGATTATTCTGATCGTTCTGGTTTTACTGTTTATCAAAATTATAACGGGGATGTAAAAAGAATAAGACAAAGATTAAAAAGACCACCATATCATAGAATGATTCGGGAAAGGAACATTTCTGTGATATGGTGGCCTTTTTAGTTGTTTAACCAAACTGCGAAGCAGTTATTTGGTTATGAGCAAGTAGCGGAAGCGGATTGCGAATATCCGATTGACTAATCGTTAATTGGAACTGCTTTCAGTAGAAGTATTATCATCTGTCTGCTTATCTGTATCGGCAGAAATATTTTCATCCTCAGAATCAGAAGTCTCGAGAGGAGAATCTGTCAAAGTACCGAAAATAGCATTTCCCAAAGTATTTCCCTCATCCTGAAGTTTCCAGGATACCCCATCATTGATTAGAACAAAATCTACATCATTGACGGTAGTAACGGTATTATCATTGATACTGTTCAGAAGAATTTCGAAAGATTTCTCGTATCGTTTCTGGGAGCCATCGATAACTGCGTCAGCAGAAGCCAGATATTTATCAAGCTTTTCCTGATAATCAGCCAGGATCGAATCACTGTCAAAGGTTGTAATTTCAGTTGTAACAGTGGCATTGTATCCATTTTCACTGCTGGATTTAATGACATAATTAAAATTTTTATGAATCTGTTCGGCAAGTGCTGAGGCAATGGAATTTTTTGCAGTATCGGATGTATTCATGATATTTACTACACCCAGATAAGATGTCATTTCTTTCAAATCCAGTTTCTGTAGAGTGTCAAGATAGACGGTCAGGGTATCTTCCGGTGAAAGGATATCCGGATTTGCCAGATCAGCTATAAGACCGCCGACAAGGTCATCTTCCAGAGAATTGGTACGCTGGATCTTCCATTTTTCTTTTTTATCATTGCCTGTATTGACAAGCTGTATGTTACAGTCTGTCTCAGCTGTATCATAGTCATTTGTGTTTAAAAGATGATTCAGGATCAGATAATGAGCCTCAAGAGATCTGGAAGAATCTTTGATATTTCCTTTTTGTGCCTGGGCTGACTCTGTGATCTGTGTCCGGAGAAGTTCTGCTTTAAAATCTCTGGCAAGAACTTTGGAATCGATTGTGGTCAGTTTGACAGAAACAGTGGCAGAATGATTGGCTGTGCCGACGATGACATCCGAAATTTTGTAATTAAATTTCCGGAAAAAGAGAGAAAAGGTTTCATTGATTTCATCAGTTAAATCAGTGTTCTCTGTGGCATCGGGGAACAGCTCTGTATAGGGTATGTATTTTTGCGTAGTTTCTGAATCGAGATTTTTTAACTGATCCAGTTCATTTCTGACTACACTCTTTACATCTGACTCATTTTTGCGGAAACAGCCGCTGCTTACAGATACAGCAAAAAGAAAAAATAAGACAGAGAAAAGAAGAATCAGGTGTTTGTTTATATTCATACGTGTTCTTTCCTTTCACAGTGCTTTCTGTGCAACTGTTGACAGTTACTTTTCTGTTTATTTTAACAGATTTTGTACTGACTGTCAAAAAAGTGAAAAAGATGAACGAAATTCATAAAAAAAACGTGAAAAAATTGTGAAAAATGTTGCCATTTGATTACAAAGCTTTTATTTTAAGGCAGAATCTGCTATGATAGGAAAGTGAATAATAATGATATAAAAAAGCAGTAGTGTATAATAGATGTTAGCCTGAACAAGGTGACAATATCAAGGAGGCAATTTATGAAGAAACGTATTATTATCGTTTTGGGAATCCTGATCGCAGCAGGTGGTATCGGAACCGGTGTCTGGTATCACTTTTACGGAAACACTCAGGGAAAAACCGGAGATTCAATCGTATATGTATCTAAGGTCAGTGTGATCAGCGGAACGGAAACGGCTGCAGTCAATCGTTTTGCAGGTGTGGTAGAACCGCAGAAAACTGTAAACGTAAAAATAGAAAGTGGACGTAAAGTAAAGGAAGTAGAGGTAAAGACAGGGGAAGAAGTCAAGGCAGGACAACTTCTATTTGAATATGATCTCAGCAGTATTGAAGATGACCTGAAACAGGCACAGCTTGACCTGGACAGACTGAAAAATGAGCAGATCAGCCTGACAGAACAGATTTCCACCCTTGAAGCGGAAAAGAAAAAAGCAAAGGCAGATGATCAGCTTTCTTATACAATTGAAATTGAAACAAATAAGATGAATCTTAAGAAAAATGAATACAGCCAGAAGAGTAAACAGGCTGAGATTGACAAGCTGCAGAGTGCTACACAGAATACAGAAGTGAGAAGTGAAATAGATGGTGTGATACAGAAAATTGACACTTCCAAAATGACAAGTGACGACGGTGATTCTGTGGATGACAGCAGTACAATGGACAGTATGTCATCAAATGATGACGGTTCAGACAGCTCTGCATTTATCACGATTCTCAGTACAGGTGCTTACAGAGTAAAAGGTAAGGTCAATGAACAGAACAGAGATTCTGTTGTGCCGGGAGAGTCTGTGATCATCAGATCCAGAGTGGACAGCAGTAAAACCTGGAAAGGAACCATGGGTTCCATTGATATGAATAACGGAACTTCGGACAGCGACAGCAGTGATATGAATATGGGAATGTCCAGCACAGGTTCAGATGATCAGACTTCTTCTACGTCCTATCCTTTTTATGTGGAACTGGATTCGTCAGAGAATCTTATGCTTGGACAGCATGTATATATAGAGCGAGACATGGGACAGGATGATAAAAAAGATGGTCTGTGGCTCAGCGATTATTATATTCTGGATACAGATACCAATGAACCATATGTCTGGGCAGCGAATGACAAAAATCGACTGGAAAAACGATATGTGACTCTCGGAAAACATGATGACAGTCTTGGAGAATATGAGATTGTTGACGGTCTGACAAAGAAAGATGCGATTGCATTTCCGACAGATTCTCTGGAAGAGGGTGAGAAGACAGAAGTAGGAGATCTCGCGCAGACGATGAGCGGAGGAGCAGACGGTATTACTGATATGGATGCTGATTATGGAAATATGGATGACGCACAGATTGATTCCACAGATATGGAATCCGGCGCAGACAGCTTTATAGAGCCGGATATGGAGGAAGATTCCGCAGACACAGCAGATGACAGTTCAGAAGATATGATCGATCCGAATGAAGAACTTGTGCCAATTGATGAAGCACCTGGTATGAGTGCAGACGGCAATGTGGAGGGAATCGAATGATACTGGAATTGAAAGGCATATATAAAGAATATCAGCAGGGGAAAATGAAGGTTCCAGTGTTAAAAAATGTAGACTTTTCTATGGAAGAGGGAGAATATGTCGCAATCATGGGACCGTCCGGTTCGGGAAAAACTACTTTGATGAACATTATCGGATGTCTGGACAAACAGACAGAGGGAACTTTCTTTCTGGATGGCGTGGATATTAAGGCGTGTTCGGAGAATGAAATGTCGGATCTCCGGCTGAATAAGATAGGGTTTGTTTTTCAGAGCTTTCATCTTCTCCCTAAGCAGAGTGCTCTGGCAAATGTTGAGATGCCATTAAATTATGCGAGAGTACCTAAGAAGGAGAGAAGAGAACGCGCTCTGAAGGCACTTGACAGAGTGGGCCTGGCGGACAGAGTGGATTTTAAGCCAAATCAGCTTTCAGGAGGTCAGATGCAGAGGGTTGCCATTGCCAGGGCGATCGTCAATAACCCGAAACTTCTTCTTGCAGATGAACCTACAGGTGCTCTTGACAGTAAATCCGGTGCGCAGGTTATGGAACTTTTCCAGAGGCTGAATGATGAGGGGGTATCTGTATTGATGATCACCCATGATGCGGATATTGCTGCACATGCGAAAAGGGTGGTTACGATCAAAGATGGTATCCTTCAGGAAAAGAGGTGATCTTCATGGGCAAAGTAAAGAAAATCCTCGCAGGAGTGCTTGTGGTGGTAATCGCAGGAAGCGGAATTACAGCGGGATTGATGCAGCTGAAGAAAAACAGCCAGAAAACAGTGGCGGTTACTCCTGTGAGCGGATTACTGCAAGAATTTTATACACCTTCCACCACGCTTGACGGAACCATTACATCCAGTGCAACACAGACAGTAAACGGTGATAAAGACCTGATCATTGATCAGATTTATGTGACAAAGGGAGATGCCGTAAAAAAAGGGGATCCTCTGATTTCTTTTGATACTACTCTGGTGGAAATGGAACTGAATATAGCAAAGCTGAAAAAACAGAAACTGGAGCAGGATTTAAATAAAGCAGTGAACAGACTGAACAGCCTTCAGAATGGTGGACCTGTAGAGGAAACAGATGCGGGTACAGACGCCGATAACCTGAATTCAAAAACAGGAAAAACTGATAATGATACAGGCGATGATGATATGACGCCGGATGATACTTTGTCATCCGCAACAGATATGTCCGGTAATTATCTGGCAGCAGCCATGCAGCCGTTTTTGTTATTTGCTTTTACAGATGGAGATGCAGTGGATAATGCGGGCTCAGACAATTCTTCATCCAAGTCAGATTTACCGGGAGATGATGCTTCAACAGATACCGGAAATACAGGCGGTTCATCAGACGGAACATCTGCGGATAATGATACTCCGGTATATTCGGATCCCTCAGCGAATGGATTTAGTGACGGAGAGAAGGATGATTTTAATTCAGGAAAAAATGATACCCCGGAATTATCACCAACGCCAACGCCAATACTGGATGATCGTACCACATATTTTGATCCTTATTACCGAAAAGGTGATCCGAATATCACAGATGGTGACGAGCCGTTTTATCAAAAACTGGATGCAGATTCCGTTCCGTTTACTGGCAGTGGCACAGAGGATGATCCATATGTATATCTGTGCAGCAGTGCAAAAGAGAAAGTTACTGTGATGGGATCATTTTTTAATAAACTTGCAGGATACAGTCCTGATGGAACCAAAGTTGTTAATCAGGGTGGTTACTGGTACCGTCTGGAATTTCATCAGAATGATACAGTAGAAGATCTTGCTGACCGTAAGAAATCCTGCACCGGATATTATCTGGTTGACGGCAGTCTTCTTGAAAAAATGGTTCCGGACTATTCTGAAGTGGAGTTTACACTGGCAGATGCAT
>ERZ773149.952-NODE-952-length-25762-cov-58.355506_pt1 | contig 25762 bp, 17 predicted proteins | sample MGYA00511081_ERZ773149 | MGnify/ENA primary metagenome ERZ773149 (study PRJEB29015, sample SAMEA2737846) | human gut metagenome | biome: human gut; feature: human-associated habitat; material: faeces | place: China | collected 2012 ...
GAGCAGCGCCGGGGGCATCCGGCTGGACACCTTGTTCTTAGACGAGGGATTCGGCGGCTGCGGCGTTGCGGGCATCGTGGGCGGCGCGGCGGGCGGGGGTGTCGTACCAGTAGCGCACGTCCTGCATGGCGGGCTTCTCGGCACCGTCGGCGTAGACAATGCCGTTGCCGCTGAAGTTGTAATCGGTGTTGCGGTCCGCAAAGTCGCCGCCGTAGCCCAGCACGCTGCGGCCAAGCGCGTCGGTGTGCCGGAGCGCCTGGTCCATGTAGTCCCAGATGAAGCCGCCCTGGTACTGGTCGAACTCGTCGGCCAAGCGCACATAGCTCTCCATGCCGCCCAGCGAGTTGCCCATATCGTGCATATATTCGCAGAGAATGAAGGGCTTCTTCGGGTGGGATTCGAGATACTCGCGGATTTCCCACGGCTTGGCGTACATCCGGCTTTCCATGTCGCTGATGGCGTCGAACGCACGGCAGTGGAACACACCCTCATAATGCACGAGGCGTCCCGGGTCGTGGTCGTGGAAGAACTGCGACATGGCGAGAATATCCTCGCCCGCGTAGCTCTCATTGCCGCAGGACCAGATCAGGACGGCGGCGTGGTTCTTGTCGCGTTCAAACATGCTGCGGGCGCGGTCCACGACGCAGTCCTTCCACTCGGGCAGGCTGCCGGGCACGTTCCAGCTCGGCTCCACCGCGCCGAGCTTCTGCCAGCTGCCGTGGCTTTCGAGGTTCGTCTCGTCGATCATGTAGATACCGTTCCGGTCACACAGGTCATACCACAGGCTCTGGTCGGGGTAGTGGCAGGTGCGCACGGCGTTGATGTTGTTCTTTTTGAACACGGCCATGGCGGCGTGCATGTCGTCAGCACCGATGGCGCGGCCCCTGTCGGCGTTCCACTCGTGGCGGTTGACGCCGTTGAACACGACACGTTCCCCGTTCAGGCACATGACGCCGTTTATCATCTCAAAGCGGCGGAAGCCGATGTCGTAGGGCACGACTTCCTGCAAAACGCCGTCGGCATCGCGCAGGGTCAGTACGGCGTGGTAGAGCACCGGCGCAGCATGGCTCCACGGCTGGATGCCCTCGATCTCAATCGTATCGCCCGCGGCGGGGCCCTCGTAGACGGCGTAGCCCTCGGGGTCGGTCACGACGAGGGCAGCCGACGCGCCGTCGGTCTCGCCGTCCAGCTTGACGAGGGGCGTCAGCAGGCCGGTGGTGTTGTCGGCGGCAAGGTCGGCCTTGAGCCAGATGTCGTTGATGTGGACCTTGGGCTTTGCGTACAGGTAGACCGAGCGGAAGATGCCCGAGAAGCGGAAGAAGTCCTGATCCTCGATCCAGGCGGCGCTGCTGCGCTTGTAGACCTCGACGCAGAGGCGGTTGTTCTCGTCCTGAATATACGGTGTCAGGTCAAATTCAGACGGGGTGAAGCTGTCCTCGGCATAGCCGACGAACTGGCCGTTGCACCACAGGTACATGGCCTGCTCCACGCCCTGAAAGCTGACGCAGACGCGCTGGCCGCGCAGGGACTCGTCCAGATCAAACTCTTTGACATAGCTGCCCACGGGGTCATCGTTCCAATCGACCTGCGGCGGGCGCAGGCAGCTGCGGCCATCCCACGGGTAGAGGGTGTTGGTGTACTGCAGCTGACCGTAGCCCTGCAGCTCGATGTGCCCGGGCACGCGGATGGTGCCGAAGCCGGACAGGTCGGCGTCCGGCTGCCAGAAATCCGCCGGGCGGGCGGCAGGGTTGGCACTCCACGCAAAGCGCCATGCGCCGTCCAGTGACTGGCGCAGCGATGTCAGGCCGCTTTCGGCCTCGTCCAAGGTGCGGCAGCAGAGATGGTCAGAGTGTGCGTCCAGCCGGTTCACGGCAAAGACGGTGGGGTCACTCAGCCAGCGAAGTTCAGGGGTCATAGGGATCTCTCCTTTACACAATCAGGTTCTTACCGTCATTCTGCCACAGGGCGCGCGGGGTGTCAATGGAAAGTTTCACGCAGATATTTTCCGTATTTTTTGCATCTTTACGGGAATTGTGCTGTGTTTAACACTTCGCGGCAGGATTTTTTGAGTTTTTCCGTTTTGTCTGGTGGCAGATTGTACGCTGCAGCACCAGATATAGCGGTGGCGGCAGGATTTTTGCGGGGTGGGTTGTTATAGTCGGCACACCTGTGGCGCAAAAAAGCGCCGCACCTTTTTGCGGGGGCGGCGTTTTGGGGTCATACTTCTTCTGTCTCCGCCTCCGCGGCGGCGCGCAGACGCTCCCGCACGGGGCGCAGGGCCTCGGGCAGAGCCTCGTCGGGCAGGTCGCTGATGCCCTCGGTGCTGCCACGGGCGGCGGCGGTCTCATAGAACCAGCATTTGTAGTCCAGGGTGTCCATCGTCTGCTGCAATTCAGCCATGCGGGTCTCGAGCACGGTGCGCTGCTTGCGGAACAGCTCCAGCCGCCGGGCAATGGTCTCATCACTCTGCATGGCCAGCTCGATGTATTCGCGGATGTCCTTGAGGGACATGCCGGTTTTTTTCAGGCACTCGATGATGCGCAGCCACTCGAAGTCCTTCTCCGTAAAAACGCGGATGCCGCCGGACGAGCGCCCGACGAAGGGCAGCAGCCCTTCCTTATCGTAATAGCGGATCGTCGATGCGGGCACACCCAGCCGCCGCGCCATCTCCCCCACTGTATAGGCCATGTGTTTTCCTCCTATGACTTAAACCCAGGTTTAACCTGTGTATCAGTATAGGACAAAAGGGCGGCGCTGTCAAGGTGGGCGGGGTCACCCGCGGTATTTCCCCCTCATCCGGCTGAACGGTTTCCTGTTCTTGCACACGCCGCGGGGCGTGCCGCCGCTCCCCTGCCCGCTTTTCTTTTATAGGGAAGGCTTTTTATATTTTTTATTGACAAATGCGCGGTTTGTTTCTATCATGTTCATATAAGTAAGGGAGGGACCGCCACTATGCTGACCTATAATATGGACGTGGAGGAACGCAGCATCTGGCTGCGCGCCACCCCCGGCGCGGCGGCGCTGGCACAGCCGTTTTACTGCACCGAGGCCGGCAACTTTTATGGCCGCGCCCATTTTGCCACAGCCCGCACCGATAAGGAAAGCTATCTGCTGTTTTATACGCTGTCCGGCTCCGGTCTGATCGAGCAGAACGACCAGCGCGTGGAGCTGCCCGCCGGCAGCGCCCTGCTGTTGAACTGCCGCGCCCCGCAAAGCTACTGCACTGCCCCCGGGCAGGACCACTGGCACCACTACTGGGCGCATCTGGACGGCGCGGGCGTCGCCAATCTGGCCGAGGTACTGCAGCCGCAGGGGCGGCTGTCCCCCGTTACGGTCAGTCGGCTGGAGATGCAGCCGCTGTTTGAGTCACTGGCCGCCGAGTGGGAGCACGGCGCCGCCGCACAGATCGAGATCTGCCTGGCCCTGCACCGGATGCTGGCCCTGATGGCCCGCCAGCTGCTGGCCGGGGATGAGAGCCGCTCCAACCGCACCTTGATCGAACAGGCCGCCGAGTACATCCGCCAGCACTATGCCGAGCCGCTGTCGCTGGACAGCCTGCTGGCCCAGACGCCGGTGAGCAAGAGCTGGTTCCTGCGGCTGTTCCGCCAGTACATGGGCACGACGCCCTACAATTTTTTGCTGTCCACGCGGATCACACGTGCCAAGGAGCTGCTGGTGCTGACGGATTTCTCCGTCTGCGAGATCGCGCACCAGGTCGGCTTTGGGGATGAGAGCAACTTCTCGACCCGCTTTACCGCCATGGTGGGCCAAAGCCCCCAGCAGTACCGCAAAAGTGCAATGAAGCCCGCGGAAAACTGAATAATGGGAAAGAAGGCATTTGTATGTTGAAAACCGAACGCATGGACCGTGTCCGTGCTGCCCTGCGCGCGCAGGGACTGACGCAGATGATCGTCTGCGACCCCAAGAGCGTGTGGTATCTGACCGGCGTCGCCGTAGAACCCTATGAGCGTCTGCTGGCGCTCTACCTGCCCACCGAGGGCGAGCCGGTGCTGTTTTTGAACAGGCTGTTCAATGTTCCCGAGCCGCCGTGCAGGACCGTCTGGCACACCGACACGGACAAGCCCGTGGCGCAGATCGCCGAGGTCGTGGACGCGGGCAGGCCGCTGGGCATTGACAAGGAGTGGCCCGCTAAGTTTCTGATCCCTCTGATGGAGACCCACCCCGGTATGCAGGTCGTGCTGTCCAGCGACTGCGTGGACGACTGCCGCGCCTGCAAGGACGCCGAGGAGCAGACCCTTATGCGCGAGGCGTCCCGCATCAACGACGCGGTGAACGAGGCTGCGAAGCACTATATAAAGGCCGGCATGACCGAACGCGAGGTCGCCGAGTTTATCGACGCGCAGTTCCGTGCCTACGGTTGCGAGGGGCCGAGCTTTACGACGATCGTCTCCTTTGGTGCCAACGCCGCCGACCCGCACCATGAGCCGGACGACACCGTGTTAAAAGAGGGCGACTGCGTGCTGTTTGACATGGGCTGCGTGAAGAGCCGCTATTGCAGCGACATGACCCGCACCTGGTTCTGCGGCCAGCCCACTGAAAAGCAGGCCGCCGTGCACGATCTGGTGCGCCGCGCGAATGAGGCTGCCGAGGCGCTCATCAAGCCCGGCGTGCGCCTGTGTGAGCTGGACGCCGCCGCGCGCGACCTGATTACGGAAGCGGGCTACGGCGCGTATTTCAACCACCGTCTGGGGCATTTCATCGGCCAGACCGACCACGAGAAGGGCGACGTCAGCAGCGCGAACACCGCCGTAGCCAGACCCGGCATGATCTTTTCGATTGAGCCGGGCGTCTACCTGCCCGGCGAGTTCGGCGTCCGCGTGGAGGACCTCGTCCTGGTGACCGAGACCGGCTGCGAGGTGCTGAACAGGAACGATAAGCATTGGGATGTGGTGGGGAAATAACTGCCGCCATCCCTGCCTCCCCTTGAGGGGAGGTGGCCCCGCAGGGCCGGAAGGGTGGCTGGCAGCCGACCTATAAAAGGGTTGTTGCGGCCCACCCCTCACCGCCTGCGGGCGGAGCTCCTCTCAAGGGGAGCCTAAAGAATTTCAGAGAGGTGTACGCTTGAAAAAACATCTGTTCCGTATCATTGCCGTCCTGTCCGCCGCGGTCCTGCTGGCGGGCTGCGCGGCGTCGCGGCTGCGGCTGGGGGCTGCGGCTGCAGGCGGCGTGTACAATGCGTTTGGTACCGCCATGGCCGCCCAGAACAGCACCATCGAGGTCAAACAGACCGCCGGGTCCGCCGCCAACCTGCGGCTGCTGGCGGGCGGCTATTTACAGCTGGCCGTTGCCCAGTCCGACATGGCGCAGGATGCCTACGACGGCAGCGGCGTCTTTGCCCACGAGAGCACCGAGCGCAGCTTCAGCGCCGTGGCCGCCCTGTATGAGGAGGCCGTTCAGGTCGTTGTCCGGGCCGACTCCGGCATTACGACGCTGGAGGAACTGCAGGGCTGCACGCTCAGCGTCGGCGAGGAGGAATCCGGCACCGAGCAGAACGCCTGGCAGGTGTTGGCCGCCTGCGGCCTGAACAACCGCCTGGTGCACACTGTAAACCTGAACTACACCGACGCTGCCGCCCGGCTGGCCGACGGCACGATCGACGCGATGTTCGTCACCGCCGGTCTGCACGCCGACGCGCTGGAACAGCTGGCCGAGACCTGCTCCATCCGTCTGCTCTCCGTCGATGGGGGTGTCGGTGCGCGGCTGCTGGCGGCCTACCCGGCCTACCGCGCCTGCGTTATCCCCGCCGGGACCTACGCCGGTCAGGGTGAGGACGTCTGGACCGTCAGCGTGCAGGCGCTTCTGCTGGCGTCGAACGCGCTGTCCGACGAGACCGTCCAAAGGCTGACTGCCCGGTATTTTGACAGCGTGGACGCCGTGGCCGCCGCCGTGCCGGTGCCGCTGGTGACCGACCCCGCCGTGGCCGCCGCGCAGAGCGTTATCCCCTACCACACCGGGGCCGCTGCGTACTACACCGCGCAGGGCATCACCCCCGCAGGGCCGGAGACGGGCGCGTCCCCTGAACAGGAGGCCGCCGCATGATCATCTCACTGGATATGTACCAGACGCTGTTTGCGGCGGTCTGCGTGCTGATGCTGGGCCGTTTTTTGAAGGCGCGCATCGGCTTTCTGGAAAAATTCTGCATTCCCGCGCCGGTCATCGGCGGCGTGCTGTTTGCCGTTTTCACCTGTCTCTGCTATGTGACCGGCATTGCCGAGTTTGAATTTGACGACATTTTAAAGGAAGTCTGCATGGTGTTCTTCTTCACCTCGGTAGGCTTTCAGGCCAACCTCAAGGTGCTGAAAAGCGGCGGCAAATCGCTGATCCTCTTCTTGGGGCTGGTCATTGCGCTGATTTTGTGCCAGAACTTCCTCGCCGTCGGGCTGGCGGATCTGCTGGGCATCTCGCCGTTGATCGGTCTGTGCACCGGTTCCATCCCGATGGTCGGCGGCCACGGCACGGCGGGCGCGTTTGGCCCCGTCCTCGAGGACTTCAGCGTTGCGGGCGCGACCACGCTCTGCACGGCGGCGGCCACCTACGGCCTGATCGCGGGCAGCGTCATGGGCGGCCCGACGGGCCGTCTGCTCATTGAGCGCCGCAAGCTGCTGGACACCGTTGTGCCCGAGGACGACAGCCTGCTGGTAGAGGAAGAAATCAAGCACGAGCGCCACACCAGCATGTACCCGGCTGCTGTGTTCCAGCTGATTATCGCCATCGGCATCGGCACGTTCATCTCCAAGGCGCTGGCCATGACCGGGCTGACGTTCCCCATTTATATCGGCGCGATGATCGCTGCGGCGTGTATGCGCAACATCGGCGAATTCACCCACAAATTCACGACCCACATGGGCGAGATCAACGACATCGGCGGCATCAGCCTGTCGCTGTTCCTGGGCATTGCCATGATCACGCTGAAGCTGTGGCAGCTGGCCGCGCTGGCGCTGCCGCTCATCATCCTGCTGGCGGGCCAGACGCTGCTGATTTTCCTGTTCACCTACTTTGTGATTTTCAACATCATGGGCCGCGACTATGACGCTGCGGTCATTGCAGCGGGCGTCTGCGGCTTTGGCATGGGCGCGACGCCCAACGCCATGGCCAACATGCAGGCCCTGTGCGAAAAGTATGCCCCGTCGGTCAAGGCGTATCTGCTGATCCCGCTGGTAGGCAGTCTGTTTGCGGACTTCCTCAACAGTCTGGTCATCACCTTCTTTATCAACTTTATCTAATTGGGAGGTCCTTCTGATGTTCCGCAAGCTGCGCGAGGCGCTGAAAAAGCAGCGCTACCGTGTCCACAGTGACGACGTTGCCCTGCCCGAGGTCCACACCGGCCAGGTCACCCACAGCGACGCCCCCGAGACCCCGGAGAAGCACAAGTCCATCAACTATGAAAACGTCGCCATCCCGGAGGTTCATATTCCAAAGAAGAAGCCCTGAAGCCTTCTCCCCCTGGGGGAGAAGGTGGCCCCGCAGGGCCGGATGAGGGGAGAGCTTGCGCGGTTGCCCGCAAACGGGTTGCCACAGAGGGTTCGGCCCTCATCAGTCACCTTCGGTGACAGCTTCCCCCGATGGGGAAGCCTTTTTGTACAGCAAAACGCCCCTGACCGAACGGTCAGGGGCGTTTTGCCCGTAATGTTAGTCGAGGAAGTTCTCGTTGAGGGTAACACCGAAGTCGTGGGCGATGGCGCGCAGGTCATCGTCGGTGATGGTCTGGCGGATCAGGCCGCCGCCCATGGACAGGACCTTGACGTAGATCTCGGCACTCTTTTCAATCGTGTGGGCGAGGCCGAAGGTGATGTCAAAGTCAGGGCCGGAGGCAAACAGGCCGTGCTGTGCCCAGATAGCGGCCTGATAGGTTTTCATCTTCTCGGAGGTTGCCATGGCAATGTCCGCGCCGCCCGGGACCATCCAGGGGCAGACGCCGACGCCCTCGGGGAAAACGACGGGGCACTCGGTAGCGCTCTGCCACAGGGCGCGGGAGAAGTCACGGTCCGTCAGCGGCAGGATGTAGGTCAGCGCAATGACGTTGGTGGCGTGGCAGTGATAAATAACGCGGTTCGCGCCGTTGGTAGCGGCCTTGCGGACGCTGTGGTTCATGAAATGGCTGGGGAACTCGGACGTCGGGCGAGCGCCGTCGGCCAGACCCCAGACGATGCGCCAGCTGTCGCCCTTGTCGTTGATCTCCACAATGCCGATGCTGTGGATCGGGTCAGGCTCGACGTTGCGGAAGAACTTGCCGGAGCCGGTGGTGATGAAGTACTCACCGGCCAGATTATCAGCCTGCACGCCCATGTTGACCCACTCGCGCGGCTCGGCGTCGAAGTAGGGACGGCAGGCGGCGACGTCCTCCCCGGTCATGCGGTAGGTCAGGTTGCCGCCGTTGCGCTCGTGCCAGCCCTGCAGCCAGCCATCGTTGCACATGCGGATAAAGCCCTTGACGCAGGGAATTTCATAAATCGTAGACATAATTTCTGCTCCTTTATATCGTTGTGTTGGCTTCCCCCTCCAGGGGAAGCTGTCAGTGGCCCCGACCACTGACGGATGAGGGCAAAGCTGCCGGCAGCAGCCCGTTACCGGGCAATTGCCGCAAGGCCGCCCCTCATCCGGCCTTGGGCGGGGCCTCGGCCACCTTCCCCCAAGGGGGGGAAGCATCCCGAAATCAGCGCGTGATCACATCCACCGGCACGTTGAAGATCTCGGCAACCTTCAAAATCGTGTCGATGTGGTGGCCGGTAGCGGCGGCCATGTGGTGGGTGGGGCCAGCCTCGCTCCAGCGGTTGACGAACTCGCGGGCACCGCAGCTGAAGCGGGTGCGCATGTTCGTGTCACCGAAGGTGAAGATCGGGCCGGGCTCGTTGACGCCCTCGGCCACGACAAACTTGAAGTGGCCGTCCTTGTCCTGCGTGATGGCCAGATAGGTCACATCGCCCACCGGCGGGTAGAACTGGGTCAGGTAGCCGCCGCCGGTCTTGCCGTGGAACACGGGCACGATCTTCATGGTCGGCTTTCTGGCCGTGGAGATGTCGGCGTCGCCGGAGCCGGAGTGGCCGATGATGCAGATGTCCTCATTGAAGTCGATGGAGTACATCTCGCTCAGCTGGCCGCAGCCCGCAATGGTCTTGAGGATGGACATGGCCATCGCGACCTTGATGTCGCCCTCGACGGCGCAGGCCGTGCCCTGCTTGATGAGCATCGAGAACGCGGGGATCAGCATCGAGTCCAGCTTACCGGCCACGCCCTTGGCGAAGCCGTCGTAGTGGCTGGCGACGAAGGCGATCTTCTCGTCCCTGACCCACTGCTCAAATGCGACAACGTAGCGGGCCATATCCCAGACCTTCTCCACCGTGCCGCCGCCCTCAATATCGAAGGTGTCCAGAATGTCCTGCGCCTTGGCGCGGATGGCGTCCTCGTCGGTGATGTTGTCGGCGATGGCCCACATCTTCTCCCAGTCAAACTGCTTGGTGTAGAGCCACATACGGTTGTACAGGTTCGTCTCGTCGATGTACAGATCCATCATGCCGGGGTACGGGCGGCCGATCTGCGCAAGGTTCGTATCACGGAAGCGGCGGCGCACCTGCGCGGCCTTGCACCAGTCGTTGATTTCGGCCTGCACGGCGGGGTCACCGCCCTCGACAACGCCGGTGATGACGGCGTGGCGCTTACCGGCGCGCTCCAGGTCAGCGACCATCTCGCCGACAGCGCCGCAGGCGTACAGCTCACCCAGCCAGGTGGGGGTGTCGGTGTTGGCGTAGTCGGGGGCCTTCTTCTTCTGCACGTTGACGAGGACGACGGGCACGTCGAGGTCGCGCACGGCGGGCAGCATATTGTAAGAGGTAGCGTAGGTCAGCAGCTGCAGAATGACAAGGTCAACGTCGGCGGCGCGGAACTTATCGCCCGCGGCCATGGACTGCTCCTTGGTGGTGACGATGCCGCCGTCGATGACCTCGACGGTGTCGGGCAGCGTCTTTTTGAAGGCGGCGTACTGGCCCTCAAACTCGGGGACCAGCGTGGGGAACTGCGGCAGGTAAGCGCCCAGCGCAATGGCGAACACGCCAACGCGGGCTTTGGTTTCGACTAACATGGTGGGACCTCCTGTATATGGATTTGTTGTGATGTGCGTGTAGGGGAGGGATTTATCCCTTCCGGGAAGTATACGGTGTCGGGCGCGGGCACGGGAGGGTCAAGACCCTCCCCTACAAACCAGGGTGAACGGCAGGCTGGCGGCGGCATGAGGGCATGCCGCCCTACGGTTGGATGTAGGGCGGGGTGCCCCCACCCCGCCGGGTCGTTTACTCCGGCTGATACTCTTTAATTTCAAAGCTGCGCCGGATGGCGGCGCGGGCCTCGGCCAGGTCGGCAAAATCGCCGCTGTGGATGAACTGCACCATCAGGTTGCCCAGCGCTGTGCCCTCGGTGGGGCCTGCAAACACGGTCAGGCCGGTGGCGTTGGCGGTCTGCTGGTTCAGGTAGCCGTCCTGGCTGCCGCCGCCGACGATGTTCAGGCTTGTGTAGGTCTTGCCGGTCAGGCTTTGCAAGGTCTCCACGGCGCGGCGGTAGTCCTGCGTCAGGGAGTTGTAGACGCACTGCATGACCTCGCCGGTGGCGGCGGGCACGGGCTGGTGCGTGTCGGCGCAGGCGGCCCTGACTTCTTCGATCATGGAGGCAGGCGCTAAGAAGCGGTTGTCATCGGGGTCAACGCAGCTGGGGAAGTCGGCGGCCTCCTTTGCGGCGGCGATCAGCTCCGGGAAGCTCGGGCGGGTGCCGGTCTTTTCGCCAAGCTCACGGCGGACGGACTGGATCATCCACAGGCCCATGATGTTTTTCAGGTAACGGTAGCGGTATTCATAGCCGCCCTCGTTCGTAAAGTTGGCGGCGCAGCTGTCCGGGCCGGTGATGGCCGCTGCGTTTTCCACGCCCAGCAGGCTCCATGTGCCGCTGGACAGGTAAGCGGCGTACTCATCCCGCGCGGGCACGGCGAGGAACGCCGAGCCGGTGTCGTGGGTCGCGGGCAGAATGACCTCGGCGTCAAAACCGACGGCCTTCTGAATTTCCGGCGTCAGATGCCCCAGCACGGTCCCGGCGGTCTTGATGGGCTGGAAGATGCCGCGCGGCAGACCCAGCTTTTCGATCAGTGCATCGTCCCAGTCCCTGCTGTCCGCGCCCACCAGCGCCGTGGTGCTGGCGTTCGTGTACTCATTGGCGGGCACGCCGCAGAGCAGGTAGTTCAGGTAATCGGGCACCATCAGGAACGTTTTGGCGGCGGCCAGCTGCTCCGGGTGCTCCTTTTTGAGCGCCATCAGCTGGTAGACCGTGTTGAACGGCTGGTACTGGATGCCGGTGCGGGCGTAGTGGTCGGCAAAGGTCAGGCCGTATTCCTTTTCCAGCGCCTCGCGGATGCCCTCGGTGCGCTCGTCGCGGTAGGCGACGGCGTCGCCGATGCGCTTATTGTCCGCATCCAGCAGCACAAAATCGACGGCCCAGGTGTCGATGCCGATGGTCGCGGGGGCAAAGCCTGCGTCGTGTGCAGCCTTCAGGCCGTTGACGACCTCTTTCGCGAGGGTGTCGATGTCCCAGCAGAGGTGGCCGTTCTCGCGGTGGACGCCGTTTTCGAAGCGGTAGACCTCCTGCAGGGTGATTTTTCCGTTCTGCACGGTGCCTGCGATGTGCCGCCCGCTGGACGCGCCGATGTCGACTGCCAGTGTACAGGTTTGCATAAGCTCTCTCCTTCTTTGCAAAATAACAGTGTTGCAGCATTTGCTTTTTGTCTGCATTATACGACACCCGGGCCCGGCTTTCCATCCGCAAAAGAATTTGATTGTTTGGGAAAATTCCACACGTTCCTTTCCGCGTTCCCGGCGGTTTTGTCCGGGTCCCGTGCCGGAATGATCCGATTGACACGCCCCGTGCCGTCCCGTATAATAGACCCTGCAACCAATAAAGGAGATGTTACATTATGGCCACCGCGCACAAAAGCCGTGTGCTGGATATGACCCAAGGCGACCCGTTCCGCCTGGTGCTGCAATTTTCGATGCCGCTGTTCTGCTCCAACCTTTTGCAGCAGCTGTACAACCTGACCGACACTGCGCTGGCCGGGCACCTGCTGGGCTCCGCCGCGCTGGCGGAGATCGGCGCGACGGCGGCGCTGTACGGGCTTATCATGAACTTTGCCTTCGGCATGAACAACGGCCTGGCGCTGACGGTCAGCCGCTATTTTGGCGCGGGCGATGAAAGCGGGATACGCCGCGCCGTCGGCTGGATGGTCACGCTGTCGGCGGTGGTATCGCTGGTGCTGACGGGGTGCTCCCTGCTGGGCCGCGACGCGCTGCTGACCGTTTTGCAGGTCCCGGCACAGGCATGGGGCGGCGCGGCCGCCTACCTGACCGTCATTCTGCTGGGCATCCCGCTGACGATGCTTTATAATATGGAGGCTGCGCTGCTGCGCGCCGTCGGCAACAGCGTGACGCCGCTGCTGTTCCTGCTGTTCAGCAGCGTGCTGAACGTCGGGCTGGACGCCGCGTTCATGGGGCCGCTGGGGCTGGGCGTGCGCGGCGCGGCCATTGCCACGGTGCTGGCGCAGGGCATCAGCGCCGTGCTGGGCGTTGTGTACATCCTGCGCGGCTACCCGGAGCTGCGCTTTACGCCCCGGCAGCTCGGGGCTGCCACGCGCCGCGCCGTGACCAGTATGTTCTGGGCGGGCCTGAGCATGGGGCTGATGAGCGCCATCTACAATCTGGGCAGCGTGGCGCTGCAAAGCAGCATCAATGCGCTGGGCAGCGTCTACATCACGGCGCAGACCGCCGCGCGCCGCTTAGCGGAGCTGTACTTTATCCCGGGCGGTGCGCTGGGCATCGGCGTGGCGACGTTCAGCAGCCAGAATCTGGGTGCGGGCCGCCGCAGCCGCATTTGGCAGAGCGTCAAGGCCGCGCTTGCGATCTATTTTGTGTGGTGGGTGTTTGTGATGGCGTTTACCTTCCTGCTGGGCGGGGCCGCCATCCGCGGCATCACGGGCAGCACGGACGAGGTCATTATTTCCAACGCGCTGCTGTACCTGAAAATCAGCGCACCGGTCATCCCGCCGATGGCCGTGCTGGTCATTCTGCGCAATATGCTGCAGGGCATCCGGCACACGGTAGAGCCGCTGCTGGCCAGCGGGCTGGAGCTTGTGGGCAAGGTGATCTTTGCCGTATGGCTCGTGCCGGTCCGGGGCTACCGCGCGGTCTGCTTTTGTGAGCCGACGACCTGGGTCGTATGCTTTGTGTTTATCCTGTTGGCGGTCTGGCGCTGCCGGGGCGATTTACGCGACGCAGAAAAAATATGATTTTTTTGCAAAAAGGGCTTGCAATTTGGAAGTCGTTCTGCTATAATAATATGCGTCGCCAAGAGGCGGCGCAATAAGCGCGGTTAGCTCAGCTGGTAGAGCATCTGCTTGACGTGCAGGAGGTCACAGGTTCGAGTCCTGTACCGCGCACCAAGAGTCTGTGACATCTAAGATGTCACAGACTCTTTTTTTGTTGTATCGCCCAGAACCGGCAAGGCCGATGTTGAAAGCGAGATCCGTAGGGGCGCATTCTATATGCGCCCGCGGAAGTTTATCCTACCGCAAGCGGGCACGGGCGGATATGGAACCCGCCCCTACGTTTTTTTGTGGCGGGCGGAGTCCCCTCGCAGAGGCGGTGCCCCGCGTGGAGTTGTCTCCCTTTGTTGAAAGCGAGATCCGTAGGGGCGCATTCTATATGCGCCCGCGGAGGTTTATCTTGCCGCAAGCGGGCACGGGCGGATATGGAATCCGCCCCTACGTTTTTTTGTAGGGGCGGTCAAGGGGCGCGTTTTTGCCTGTTGTGCGTGCAAGCGGATTTATTTCCGCTTGCGCCTTGTCAAAAACCATCTTATGTGGTATACTATTTCTCTACAAGTCCACAGGCAAACCCGGTGCAAACCGGCGACGCAAAGCTATAGGGGCCCATCGGGTCAGCCAGTTGCCAACAAGAAATTGTTGTTTTACTGCCGCCGGTAGCTTCGCGTCCTTTTTTGGGGCAGGAGTTGACGAGGGTGAAAACACATCGCTACACCGGCGGCACAAAGCAGGGCATCTATAACGCCCTGCTGTTTTCTGCTGCCCGCGGATATTGTTTAATACGGTCAGACAGCGCTTTCAGGTATGGGTCCGCCATGCCCTGAAGGCGTTTTTTCCTGCGTCACAGCCTATATAGCAGACCGTCAAAGAAATAAGGAGAAAAACCGGATGAAAAAGAAACCACTGCACAGAATTTCCTCCCTGCTTGCAGCCACGGTGCTGGGTCTGTTCCTGCTGACCGGCTGCGCCGGAAAAAGCACCGAGGCGGTGCAGGCACAGGAGGACGCCGACACCATTCAGGTCTATTTGTGGACCAACAGCCTCTACGAAAAGTACGCCCCCTACGTGCAGGCGCATCTGCCGGACGTAAACATTGAGTTTATCGTGGGCAACAACGATCTGGACTTTTACAAATTCTTGCAGGAAAACGGCGGTCTGCCGGACATTATAACCTGCTGCCGCTTCTCCCTGCACGATGCGGCCCCCCTGAAGGACAGCCTGATGGACCTTGCCACCACCAACGAGGCAGGCGCTGTCTACAATACCTACCTCAACAGCTTTAGAAATGAGGACGGCAGTGTAAACTGGCTGCCCGTATGCGCAGACACCCACGGCTTTGTGGTCAACCGCGGCCTTTTTGAGGAATACGGTATCCCGCTGCCCACCGATTACGCCAGCTTTGCCGCTGCCTGCAAAGCCTTTGACGAGGCGGGCATCCGCGGCTTTACCGCCGATTATCTGTACGACTACACCTGCATGGAAACGCTGCAAGGGCTTTCCGCCGCCGAGCTTACGACCACGGAAGGGCGCAAATGGCGCACCGCCTACAGCGACCCCGCCGACACCGCCCGTGTCGGGCTGGACAATACCGTCTGGCCGGGCGCCTTTGCGCGTATGGAGCAGTTCATCCGGGACACCGGTCTTACGGCGGCGGACTTAGAGCTGAATTACGACGACGTGACCGGGATGTTCGGCAAGGGGGAGCTTGCCATGTACTTTAGCAGCTCCGCCGGCGTACAGATGTTCCGGGAGCAGGGCATCGACGCGACCTTTTTGCCGTTCTTCAGCCAGAACGGCGAAAAATGGCTGATGACCACCCCCTACTTCCAGGTGGCGCTGAACCGCGACCTGGAGCAGGACGCCGCCCGGCGCGTAAAGGCAATGCAGGTCCTGCACGTCATGCTGTCGGAGGGAGCGCAGGAGCAGATCCTCGCGGACGGGCAGGATCTTTTGAGCTACAGCCAGAATGTCAGCTACCACCTGACCCACACCATGGAGGACGTACGCTCGGTGGTGGAAGAAAATCACATGTACATCCGCATCGCCTCCAACGATTTCTTTGCCATCTCCCAGGATGTGGTTTCCAAGATGATCGCGGGCGAATATGACGCCGGGCAGGCCTACCGTGCGTTCAACGCCCGCCTTTTGACAGAGAGAACGCCCGACACAAGCGACGTTGTGCTGACCAGTGAAACCGCCTATTCCAACGTGTTCCACAAAAACGGCGGCAATGCGTCCTTCTCGGTCATGGCAAACACGCTGCGCGGGCTGTACGGCACCGACGTGCTGATAGCACCCGCCAGCAGCTTTACCGGCAGCGTGCTGCAGGCAGACTATACCCAGACAACAGCGCGCGCCATGATCATGCCCAACGGGCTTATGTCGTACCGGCGCACAATGACGGGTGCCGAGCTGAAGGACACCGTGCGCGCCTTTGTGGAAGGCTGCGAGGGCGGCTTTACGCCGTTCAACCGCGGTTCCCTGCCGGTGGTCAGCGGCATTGCCGTGCAGGTGCAGGAGAACGGCGGCAGCTATACGCTGACCGGCATCACCCGCGGCGGCCAGCCGCTGCAGGATGACGACACCATCACCGTGACCTGCCTGGCAACCGAAAAGCAGATGGCGCCGCTGCTGCAGGACGAAAGCCGCGCGTTTGAGCGCGGGGAGGCCACGGTCAGAAACGCCTGGAGCGAGGCACTTTCCGGCGGCAGCGTGACGCTGGCCGCGCCGGAAAGCTATATTACATTCGGGGGGGGTAATGCGCTGTGGAAGAAGCTAAGCATAAAATAAAAATAAAGCGACATTCCCGGCAAAATTGGTATGCTGCGGCGGCCTGCCTGCTGTCGATTGCGCTGCTTGTCTGCCTTAGCGCGCAGTACCTTTCGTTTGTGTCAAAAACCATCTATGCGGAAAGCACCGAGCATTTGGAGGAAGTCCTGCACAAATCCAACAATATGCTGAGCATGATCGTTAAGAAGAACATCTCCTACCTGCATTTGTGGAACGGCTTTCTGAGCAGTGACCCCGATGATGCCAGCACGCAGGCGTATCTGGAGTCAGCGCAGCAGCAGCTTGGCTTTGCCGAATTCTACTTTCTTTCTTACGACGGCAACTACATGACCCCCGGCGGGGAAACGGGCTACTTAGGCTTGCAGACCAACCTCGACGAGCTGCTTTCCGACCAGAAGGACGTTGTGTTGAACACGGCCCTGCCCGGACAGGACCCGATGCTGGTGTTCATCTGCCCCGAAACCAAGGGCATCTACCGCGGCTTTGCCTACGATGCCGTTGCCATCAGCCACTACAACAATGTTGTGATGAAGACCGTGGACGATTCGTCTTTCGGCGGAGCGGCCAGCTCCTTTGTCATCTACCCGGACGGGCAGGTCGTGATCGAAAATATCGCAGAAGGCTCGGAATCCATTTACAATTTTGTGTCGATACTGCGCGAGTATTCCGACCTTACCGAGGCGCAGATACAGGAGCTTACGGACGACTTTGCGCAGGGCATCACCGGAAACCGCGAGGTGACGCTGGACGGCACAAGATACTATATGGTCTACGAAAGCACCGGCATCCAGAACTGGACCCTGGTGGGGCTTATCCCGCGGAATACCGTCAATGCCGCCATGAACCAGCTTTGGCAGCGCACGGTGCAGATCGTAGCCCTCGTTGTCCTGTCGATTGCGGCAATGGTCCTTCTGATGGTCATGCACCGGGGCCGCACCAAGCTGCGCCGCCAGAACACCGCGATTTTGTACCGGGATGTGCTGTTCGAGAAGCTGTCCCAGAACGTGGACGACGTTTTCCTGCTGCTGGATGCCCAAAAGCACCGGGCGGATTATGTCAGCCCGAACATAGAACGGCTGCTGGGCCTGACGCTGAAGATCGTGCGCAAGAATATCGGCACGCTGGCCCTGCTGCACCCGGCGGATTCCCCCGGCCGCACCAAAAATTATCTGGAAGGGCTTGCCTGCGGCGACCAGCGCGAATGGGACACGGAGTTTGTCCATCAGAAAACCGGGGAGCATCGCTGGTTCCATGTGGTTGCCATGGGCAGCGAGGTCGAGGGCAAAACCAAGCACATTCTGGTTCTGTCTGACCGCACCGCCGACAGGCAGGCGAACCAGGCGCTCTCGGATGCCGTGGCCGCCGCCGAAAACGCTAACCGCGCCAAGAGCACCTTCCTTTCCAATATGTCCCACGACATCCGCACCCCGATGAATGCCATCATCGGCTTTACCACGCTGGCGGTCAGCCATCTGGACGACAGGGACCGCGTGAAGGAATACCTTACCAAGATACTTGCCTCCGGCAACCACCTGCTTTCGCTCATCAATGATATTCTGGATATGAGCCGCATCGAAAGCGGAAAGATCCAGCTGGACGAGACCGAGGTCAACCTTTCCGACGTACTGCACGACATAAAGACCATCGTCAGCGGGCAGATATACGCAAAGCAGCTGGAATTGTATATGGACGCGATAGATATTACCGATGAGGACGTCTATTGCGACAAGACCCGGCTGAATCAGGTTTTGATGAACCTTTTGTCCAACGCCATCAAGTTCACCCCCGCGGGCGGCACGGTGTCGCTGCGGGTGCGCCAGCTTGCCGGACAGGTCAGCGGCTGCGGGCAGTATGAGTTCCGCGTCAAGGACAGCGGCATCGGCATGAGCCCGGAGTTTGCCCAAAAGATCTTTGAGCCCTTTGAGCGCGAGCGCACCTCCACGGTAAGCAAGATACAAGGCACCGGGTTGGGCATGGCCATCTGCAAAAACATCGTAGATATGATGGGCGGCACCATCGAGGTGCAGACCGCGCCGGGCAAGGGTTCTGAATTTATCGTCCGTGTGCCGCTGCGCATACAGGCAGAGCACCGCAAGGCGGAAAAGATCCCCACGCTGGAGGGTCTGAAGGCGCTGGTGGTGGACGACGATTTCAACACCTGCGACAGCGTGACCAAGATGCTGGTCACGGTGGGTATGCACGCCGATTGGACGCTTTCCGGCAAGGAGGCCGTGCTGCGCGCACGGCAGTCCATCGAGATGGGCGATACCTACAAGGCTTATATCATCGACTGGCGCCTGCCGGATATGAACGGCATCGAGGTCACCCGCCAGATCCGCAGCCTGCACGATGATACGCCTATTATTATCCTGACCGCCTATGACTGGTCCGACATTGAGGCCGAGGCAAAGGCCGCCGGTGTCACGGCGTTCTGCCCCAAGCCGATGTTCCTGTCGGACCTGCGCGACTCCCTGATGACCGCCATCGGGCAGAAGCCGGAGGAGCAGCAGGGCGTATTGCCCAAGGAACCCACCGACTTTGCGGGCAAGCACATCCTGCTTGCCGAGGATAACGAGCTGAACCGCGAGATCGCCGTGGAGATTCTGAACGCCTACGGCTTTGAGGTCGATACCGCAGAGAACGGCGCTATCGCCGTGGAAAAGGTCTGCACCGCCGCGCCGGGGCAGTACGATCTGGTGCTGATGGACGTGCAGATGCCGATCATGGACGGCTACACCGCCACCCGCCGCATCCGCGAGCTGGAAAACCCCGCCCTGGCGGGCATCCCCATTCTTGCCATGACGGCGAATGCCTTTGACGAGGACCGCCGCAACGCCCTGGAATGCGGCATGAACGGTTTCCTGTCCAAGCCCATCGTGATTGCCGACCTTGTGCAGGAGATGCGCAAGGTCCTGTAACACGCGGGGTTTCAGAGCCGGAAATCATACGCAAAGCCAAAACAAAAGACGCAGCCACGCTATTTTACCGTAAAATAGCGTGGCTGCGCTTTTTTGTGGGTGTCCCTGTTTGTCGGAAACGGAATCTCTAGGGGCGCATTCTATATGCGCCCGCGGAAGTTTATCCTGCCGCAAGCGGGCACGGGCGGATATGGAATCCGCCCCTACGTTTTTTGTGGGGACGGAGAGGGGCACGTTTTTCCCTGTTGCGTGTGTAGGGGCGACCATTGGTCGCCCGTCAACTTACCGCCGCAACGCATTTTCCGGGACAGTTTTCTTGTAAGGCAAGCGGGCACAGGCGAGCAATGCTCGCCCCTACAAATATTTTTTGACAGTCTAAGCCCGAAATATTCCTGCCCGCCGCACGGTTCTCTCCCCCACCGCCTGCGGGCGGAGCCCCCTCGCAGAGGGGGCCAAGAGAGGGCGGTGCCCCGCGCGGAGTTTTCTCCCTTTGTCGAAAACGAAATCCGTAGGGGCGCATTCTATATGCGCCCGCGGAGGTTTATCCTTGCCGCAAGCAGGCACGGGCGGATATGGAATCCGCCCCTACGTTTTTTTGTGGGGACGGAGAGGGGCACGTTTTTCCCTGTTGCGTGTGTAGGGGCGACCATTGGTCGCCCGTCAACTTACCGCCGCAACGCATTTTCCGGGACAGTTTTCTTGTAAGGCAAGCGGGCACAGGCGAGCAATGCTCGCCCCTACAAATATTTTTTGACAGTCTAAGCCCGAAATATTCCTGCCCGCCGCACGGTTCTCTCCCCCACCGCCTGCGGGCGGAGCCCCCTCGCAGAGGGGGCCAAGAGAGGGCGGTGCCCCGCGTGGTATTTTCTCCCTTTGGTCGTAAACGTAATCCGTAGGGGCGCATTCTATATGCGCCCGCGGAGGTTTATCCTTCCGCAAACGGGCACGGGCGGATATGGAATCCGCCCCTACGTTTTTTGCGGGGACGGAGAGGGGCACGTTTTTCCCTGTTGCGTGTGTAGGGGCGACCATTGGTCGCCCGTCAACTTACCGCCGCAACGCATTTTCCGGGACAGTTTTCTTGTAAGGCAAGCGGGCACAGGCGAGCAATGCTCGCCCCTACAAATATTTTTTGACAGTCTAAGCCCGAAATATTCCTGCCCGCCGCACGGTTCTCTCCCCCACCGCCTGCGGGCGGAGCCCCCTCGCAGAGGGGGCCAAGAGAGGGCGGTGCCCCGCGCGGAGTTTTCTCCCTTTGTCGGAAACGGAATCCGTAGGGGCGCATTCTATATGCGCCCGCGGAGGTTTGCCCTTACCGCAAACGGGCACGGGCGGATATGGAATCCGCCCCTACGTTTTTGAAACGGCAAAGCACCATCCGTCACGGGGGCGTAACGGCTGGTGGGGGTTATGACTTTAGGTGGTCGGTGTACCAACGCTGACTTCAAAGGTTACCGTGCCGATGTAGCTGCCCGCGTAGGGGGCAGCGTCCGGCTTGACAAAGGTCAGGGGAATTTTTGGGAATTCACCGTTTTTGGCGGTCAAGACCGGGTCACCGTTTTCCAACGCAGTACCGTCTTTTTGGTAGGAAACAGCCGGGACGGTCAAAGCCGCCCGGCTTTAAGGCAATGCAGTTACTTTTTGACTTTTTTGCGCCACAGCAGCACAAACAGGACGGCAGAGCACAGCGCCAGCACCAGCAAAAGCGCGGGCCGGGCGGCATCGCCGGTTTGCGGAATACGGAATGTGGGCGCGATGGTCTGCGCGGGGGGCGTGGTGGGCGGCGTTTCACCGGCAGGCGTTTGCGCGCTTACCGGCGCGGGAATTGTGCTGGCCTGCAGCGGGGTCAACAGACCGTTGTCCTCAAGCTGCGGCACAAAGGGCGAAAGCAAGGGCAAGAGAAGCGAGTTTTTTCATGGGTGATTTCTCCTATTCTATATAACAGTTTGTTGAACAGCTTGTTCCGCTGTGTGTTACTGTACATCCGGCACGGTCACAACATTGGCCCCGTTCATGGCGCTGCCGTCCTGCAGCGAGGCCGTTGTGATGCGCGACCTCCGCGTCCGCTCCTCCGGTGATGAAGTTCTTTCATTTAATAATAGCATTTCCGACGCTGTAACGCAAGCGTTTGGGACGAATAGACATTGTTGCACTTTGTAATATGCTGTTTGCATAAAAAAATAGCCGCCTGTCGTTAAACACAAACAGGCGGTTTTGCAGATATTTTAGTGGTTTCGTCCCAAAGAAATGCCGAGATACATCATCATGGATTTTTGGCTGTCGGTCAGCGTGTGTGCCGCAGCAAAATCCTGCACATTGAACAGAATGCACCCGCAATGTCCGGCAAAGGTGGGGAAGCAAGTGACCTTTAAGTAGGTGTCCACCTCCGGGCTGTAATCGAAAATTTCCAGCATTTCGCCGTACAGAACGGCGCGCTCATAGCTGCGCAGCCACTTGGCGTCCATATTGGCGAACAGGCTGCCGAACGAATGGTCGATCAGAGATTCCAGCGGTAATTTTTCCAGCTTTGCCAGCGCAGGGTTGGCATAGCGGAAAATCCAATCCACGGCGCGGCGCTCCTCATCAAAGACCATTTCAATGTCGGTAAAGGCGAAGGGCATAGCGTCAAAGCTCTTGTAATGCTCGTGATATTCCTCGGCGTTGGCAGGCGCGGTGTCGTCCTGCATGGTCAGGATCAGCCGCTTTTGCTGTGTTTGCAGCTGCTCCAATATCCGCTTTTTCTGCCGCACCACATATTCCAGCTGCTCTCCGCTGTTTAAAACGACGGTGTTTTCCACGCTGTGTATGGCGCGCACCGCGACCAGACAGCTGCGGTGTACCTTAATAAAGTCATCACCTAAGTGCTGCTCCAGTTCCTCCATGGTGATGCGCGAGGTAAAAACCGCACCGTTCGTCAGATGTACCTCGGCGTAGTTGCGCTTCATTTGGATATACCGAATCGTGTCGGCATTGATGACCAGCGGGGCATCGCCGCCCTTGCGCCGCGGCGCAAAGGTAATGGTTTTTGCAGACATAAGCAAGCCTTCTTTCTGCGGGTTTTATGATGTATGTAATACTTGTTCTGCTGTATAAAATTATTGATGTCGGATTGATAACCCAATTTTACCAAGCATAATTGGTTAAATCAAGCGCGATTTTGAATTTATCCGCACGGAAAAAGAAAAGCAGTTAGTGCTGCCAGATATTGTTTTCCAAATCACGCAGACGCGCTTTGTAGTCGTTAATAAGCGCCTGCGTGTTTTCGGTATCCGGAAAGCTGACAATATAGCCGTCCTCTGGTTTTTAGGGACTTCGGCTATCAGCACACAGCCGCCAAAGAAAGCAACGACCGTTATATTGATGCAGCCCCGGAGTATATGGCATGTATGCAGCAATACAAAAGACGCCGGGAGTCGATGCGCAATCAGTTGAGCAGTGAATTGTACGGAAAATAAAGAATCGCAGCTATGCCATTTTGCAACAAAATAGCGTAGCTGCGTTCTTTTTTGGTGGGCCGTGAGGGATTCGAACCCCCACTCAAGCGGTTATGAGAAAGCGTCGCTGGCAAAAATTTGTGAATTACCGTAAAATTTTGTTGGTATTCTACAAATAAGAACGACTAATTTTAGGTAATGTGTAGTTATTTCCGCAGCGTTTCTCAACCAAAATGCAGAGCCGTAGATAAATTGGTAGATGAGTTTTGGAGAGAGGCAGGATTAAAAGTCACAAATAAGATTTGCGTTATGCCCGCATAGCCAATACCTGCGTAGCAAATTCCTCTTCACTGTGTACAAAGCGATACGGTGCGTACTCACCGTAGGCTGTAGGTCGGCTGATGGTGACAAGCTGAATTCCGCTGCCGTCGAGAGCATCATCTAGTGCATATTTGAAATCAGCCAGATGCTGACCGTGGGTAGTTTTCAGCGCAATGCAACCGTGTGCATTGCGTTCTTTAGCAATCAGATAGCACATCTTTTAACACCTCCTCAAAATCGCGAACACTTTTGACAAGTTGATGCTCATAACTGAGGTATATAGAGAGGCGGTTATTAAGTAAACACAGATTATATGCGGTGTCGCGGTGCAATCGGCTCAATGCTTTGTCTGCTCAAGCCAATCTGCAAGGGCATCCTCCGGAACACCATCAAAGAAAGAATCTTCTTTATTTTGCTGTTTTGCAGTTTTTAAGAACAATATCGTGTTCAGCTTTTCGTCTTCTGTCAAATGCGTAAACGAATCTGTTGCCACAAATTTTTCAATACGGTTATACGCTTCGTCGAGATTTACAAATTCTTCGAGATACTTCAAATCTACTTTTCGAGTCTTTACAACAATTTTTCCTAACGTTGATCCTCTAGAAGTGCAGGCACTTATAACTTTAGCTAACGATGTATCGTCTGTGATTAAAGAAGCTTTTTTGCTTTTTGCCATATCTGGATCAATGTTTTGTAGCATCCAAAAGAGACTTGACGCATTAGCACTATTCAGGACTGATTTGGAATCGATTGCATCTATTGCGCGGCTTTTGAAAATGCTCTCAAGTTGAAGAACATCTGCTAAAGAGAGTAATGCGTTTTCATTAGGCTTGGAATCATCTGTAAAGCGACCCAACTGTCTTTCGAAATTTTGTAATAACAATGTTAATGTAGACGGCTGAACGAAGTCGTCATTAAAAATTTCTTGAATATATTGGAATCTTCTGCCTGAATCAATTTTTTCCAGTAAAGGATCAACGCAGAAAAGGAGTCTCCACGAAAATGGAATTGAGAGAAAGCTTGCATCGTTTGGGTCAAGAAATTTTTCCCAATTGCGCACAAGCACAGTGATGACTGCAGTTGCACGTTCTTCGGGAATTTTTAGCGAACGATTATTAGTGTAAGCCTCAATGCCGTCGAGCAATCGTATAATCTTGCCAGATTGATAGATTTCAAGGATATTTTTTTCTAATTCTTGAGGGCTGTCTTCATAAATGAATCGTTGGATGGTTGATGTCGAGATTGCATCCTTTTCGAGCGCCAATGCAAAATATCGATCAAAACATTCTGGCACGGCAACGTTATTGCGTACAAAAAAGTCTCTGTGAGAATAATTTCTCCCATAACTATACGAGATACCTAAGACATTTTTTACTTTTGGAAATAGCATACTAAGTATATGATTTACGGCTTCTCGATCTGTTATTTTTTCATTTGACGAAAACAGTTTGGAGACATTGCGCTTTAATTCATCTTCATAAGCCTTTCCTCTTGAGAGTGAACTACTCATATCGTCTCCACACAAAAAATCCTTAAAACCGGGCAAATTGGAATAGATGAAGGGTTCAAATACTTGCAGGCAAGTGAGAGCGAGCAAATCAACTGGGTCTGTTTCATCTTTCAAAAGATCATACTTTAAAAGGAAAACATTTGTGTAACGAATGACATCCCGAATCGATTTTATATACTTCTTGATTCCAAATTGAAAAAGTTCAGCCCAGATATCTTTTGGCCACTTATCTGCAGGGAAATCTCTGAAAATCACATCGAGCTTTGAGAATAAAGCCGTATATATATCCGTAATGCAAGGTGCAGGAATCTCAAAGGGAACCTGAATAATTTTCTCCAAGTACTCTTTACCGTCTCCATGCTGTACTTTGCTAAGCGCTCTGACTACTACATTATAATCAAAGGCTAATATGTAAATTGTATTGGGGAAATCCGCCAAAGCTTTAACCAACTGAAAAACAGAGATGATTTCTTCTTCCGTAAGTCGATCAATATCATCAATGGATACGATAACTCTGATATCATCATCACGCATTTTAGTAATAATTTTGTCTTTTTTTCCTTGCAAATCATTGGATTCCTGTTCGTTTTTTTCTTTTGCCTCTTTTGCTAGTGTCTTACCAAAGGCCGAAATAATCGTGCCAGCTCCAGGAATCATGTTTGCCGCATCAAACAAATCAGCATATTGGTCAATTAATTCCCATGCCGTTTCGTTTTTTGGCTTCTTCAACTTTATCGCTGCTGAAAGTTGTTTGAAGAACTGCGTAATTAGCTGCTTGGAATTTGAGCACAACCACGGGTTAAAGCGAAGGATTACTGTATTAGAATCCTTGCTTTCGACGGTTTCCAACACCATATTCAGCAAAGATGTTTTTCCACTTCCCCATTCACCGTAGAGACCTATCGTTAGGGAGGATGAGAAGGAATACTGCAGTAATGTTTTTGCCAAACTATTAGCAAAAGTGCTTCTGTTTAGGATGTCTTCCGAGTTTTTTGTGATTGGCAGATCTGGATTAAGCATGTTTTCCCTCCATTATAGATGTATTTCTGTATACTAATACCAACTACACGTTAATTTTTAGTATATCACAGCATTCACAAGTTTGAAAGTGTACTAAAGAAAATTGATTACTATCTACTAATATGCTATCATTGCTTGAGCATCTGGAGAATCAGAATCCACAGTGGATTACAGAAATCAACAATGCTCTCTTGGATGATAATTGATAGAAAATTCTTTTATGATTTATATACATTTAAGAATAACGGGAAAATGTGGATTGGCAACAGATTTCTTTTCCCCACGATGAAGCCCATCTACCAATTTTATATCGTAGCTGCGATATAAAATAGCCAAAAATAGGCGATTTTGGGGCAAAATGTACCAAATTTATCCCATTTGCCTGAAAATATCCACAAGC
>ERZ773149.956-NODE-956-length-25594-cov-4.095501_pt1 | contig 25594 bp, 24 predicted proteins | sample MGYA00511081_ERZ773149 | MGnify/ENA primary metagenome ERZ773149 (study PRJEB29015, sample SAMEA2737846) | human gut metagenome | biome: human gut; feature: human-associated habitat; material: faeces | place: China | collected 2012 ...
GGTGAATCCTTTTTTCTTGCCATAAAATAAACCTCCAAACTGAGTAATTCTATCTTACATCAGTTTGAAGGTTTACACAAACTTTGGGATACTCCCCCTGCATCAATTTTTCACCTATAAAGTGAATCTAATGTAAGCAGCAAAACATCTTCATCAGATAATGAGTTGAACCAATCTGTATATCCTGATAGAGAAAAGAAAATATATTTTGAAATTTTGTATTTATTGGATATAAGAGTTCCTCTTCTGACCAAGGTTTCATAAATACCCTTGTCAATTTTTTCGTTTTTGAACTTACATTCGCCAATAACTGCTTTTTTATCTATATCAGATAAGGCAACGATATCTATATCGGCAGATTGTGCTCGTATAGAACCGTTTTTATCTGTAATATTTTCTACACCCCACCAGGTTCCGACTGAAGTAACGAAACAATCATATGCACCGGTTATTCCTTGATTCAGAGTATAGTATCGGCACATTTCTTCAAATACAGAACCCATAAATGAATGTAAGAATGGTTTGACAGCTTTTTGATAATAAAGTGCACCTTGTCCCATTTCAATTACACTGGTTGCTTTTGGGATAAATTCGTACCAGAATTTGAACATAAAATCTTTTAGAACATATTGAGTTTTCTTTTTGTTTTTTTCTTCTGTGATACATTTCTTTTTTTCAATTAACCCAACACTGATTAATTTTTCTAATGAATATAAGACAGTTGGTTCTTTCTCGTTAATTTTTCCCGAAATTGTATTAAGTGTATTTACTCCGGAGGCAATCTGTTCCACAATATTATTTACGAGTGATATATCAGAAAATTCCTGTGTCAGTAAGTTCCTGGTTTCGTCATATAAATAACCATCTGTCCTGAAAAATAATCTTATAATGTTCTCGTCAATGTTTTTTTTCGGATCGATCATGGAAAGATATTTTGCAACACCGCCAGTAATGCCATAGCAGATTGCTTTATCTTCGTTTGAATAGTCAGGAACAAATTTGGCTGAATCTAAATAATTAAATGATTCTAATTTTATCTGTGAATCACGTCTTCCAAATAACGGACTTTTTTCACTGAGCACTTTATTTTCCATAAAGCTTAATGCTGAACCACATAAAATTATTTTCAGATTTTTGTCATTCCAAATCGTATCTATATATTTCTGCAGAATAGATAAAAGAGAGTCATCTTTTTCAGCCCAGTATGGCAATTCATCTATTACAAGTACTATCTTATCATTAGCTATATTTTTATCAATAAAATCAAAAACAGCTTCTATACTGTTAAAACTGATGTTTTCAATTCCGGGCATGAATAAATCTAACACTTGTTTGGAAAATAGCTCCAGATTTCTGGCTTTTCCGATTTTTGTTGCCGTATAAAATACAGTTTTTTTATCTTTGACGAATTCGGTAATAAGAGTAGACTTTCCAATACGTCTTCGCCCATAGATAACGGTCATGCCAATGCCGTCTTTGGCATAAAATTCTTCTAACGATGCCAGCTCTTGTTCTCTTCCAACAAACATATGAATAGCCTCCTTTTATTTGAGAAAATTTTATTAAAATTGATTTTATTAAAAATGATTTGAATAAAAATAAAATAGCATATATGATTATATATTACAAGTAGTTTTTGCAGTTTTATTATTGAAAATCCATTTGGCAAAGGGAGAATGCAGGAGAACGTGAGACATTTACAAAAGATTTGACAGATAGTGTATAATAAGACCACTTGGAATGTTTTATGTGAAGGAGCAGTAGATGGATATCTATCAGATCTTGACGGAATACAATAATCCGTGGTCAAGCCGGGAAATCTTTTGTTTCTCGTGTATTATGGTGATCGCGGTTATTCTTATGATTTATTTATTACGTAAGGAAAAAATGAATAAGCTCCAGGCGGTAGCGATTCTGGCAGAACTGGTCTTTCTTGGGATTGTGTTTGGTTCTACAGTATTTACAAGGACGGGTTCGGTCCGGCAGTATGAACTGATTCCATTCTGGTCATGGAGTGCCATACTCAGGTACCATGATATGGAATTGCTGAAGGAGAATCTGCTGAATTGTATTTTGCTTTTACCGGCGGGAGCGTTGCTGCCGCTGATCATGAACCGGAAGGTGAAATGGCAGGAGGCGCTGGTATTTGGCGTGCTGATATCAGCCACAATAGAAACGAGCCAACTGATCACAATGCGTGGATTGTTCGAATGGGATGACATGATTCACAATGGATTGGGGTGCATGGTTGGTGCGGTTCTTGTGAATTGGATGATTGGATTTTTTGGAAAAAAGGACGAAAGATAAACTTTCCCCTATCCCCCCCACAGGCTTGTGGCGGGGACTTTTTTTTTATATACTAAAAGAATACTATTTTAGGCGGAGAAAATAATTATGACTGACTTGAAAAATGAAATTCATGACTACTGGACGAATCGTGCCAGGGGTTATTCGGAATATAATCAGCAGGAGATGGCGGATGCGAGACGAACGATGTGGAGGGACAAACTCCTTGTTTTGCTGGGAAATCAGTTTCCAGAGCGGGAACCACGTGAGATTAAGATCCTTGATGTTGGAACGGGTCCTGGATTTTTTGCAATACTTCTTGCAGAAGCCGGCTATCAGGTGACTGCGATTGACTATACAGAAGAAATGTTGAAGGAAGCACAGCAGAATGCCGGTGGATTAGCGAAGTGTATTACGTGGAAAACAGGCGATGCGCAGGCTCTTGATGTGGAAAGTAACAGCTTTGATGCTATCGTGACGCGAAACGTGACCTGGAATCTGCCAAGACCGGATCTGGCATATAAAGAATGGCTTCGTGTGCTGAAACCGGGCGGAGTTCTCTATAATTTTGATGCAGACTGGTATGGACATTTATATAATGAAGAGAAACGCAGCGGATACGAGAAGGATCGTCAGCAGACAGAAGCGCAGAATGTAGAAGACTACTACAGTGGTACGGACATTGAGAAGATGGAAGAGATCGCGCGCCAGGTTCCGTTAAGTCGTCTGGAACGTCCGAAGTGGGATCTGGATACGATGAAAAAAACTGGTTTTCTGGATGTTTTTTGTGATGAAAATGTCTGGAAAGAGGTCTGGACGGAAGAAGAGATTATTAACAACAGCTCCTCTCCGATCTTTCTTTTGACAGGCAGAAAGAGAGATGCGTTTCATCTGAAAAATATTGCCGTAAAACCGGGTGAGAAGTGGAACGGAGAACTGGAGCTTGCAAACGGGGAACTTAAATTTCCGACAACAGTATTTCATGGCCATGGAACAGGCAAGACAATGCTGATCACAGCCGGGGTGCATGCGGGTGAGTATGTGGGAATTCAGGCGGCGATCGAGCTTTCGCAAAAGCTTAAGATTGAGAAGGTCACCGGTACGATCATTATCGTGAAGGTGCTGAACCGTCCGGCTTTTGAGCAGCGTAATGGAAGTATGGGACTCACGGATGATAAGAATCTGAACCGTGAATTTCCGGGAAATCCGGATGGAACGGAGATGGAGCGTCTTGCGTGGGCAATCTCCCAGGAACTCCAGCCGGTAGCGGATTATTATATTGATCTGCACAGTGGAGATGATTATGAGAAGCTGACTCCGTATGTGTATTATGCGGGAGCTGCACCGGAGGATGTGGTTAAGGTTTCTCGTGAGATGGCGGAGCAGGTGGATGTGCCATACATGGTAAAGTCCAACGTGGCTTCGGGTGGTTCGTATAATTATGCGGCTTCGCAGGGAATCCCGAGTATCCTGATCGAGCGTGGCGGCATGGGCGACTGGAATTATGAGGAGGTTCGTTCAACTCGAAGAGACGTCCGGAATATTCTGTGTCACATGGGAATCTATCAGGGATTGAAGGATTTTCGTACGTATTATCCGCTCGAGGTGGCAGATGTGCGCTATCAGGATGCGGAAGAAAACGGGCTCTGGTATCCGTTTAAAAAGGTCGGTGACATGATCCAGGAGGGCGATATCCTGGGTGAAGTCCGTGACTATGAAGGCAAGGTTAAGGAAGTCAGTGAGGCGGAGTTTGACGGGGTGATCTTGTATCAGACGGGCACGCTTCAGGTGGTTGGAAATGGTCCGATGGTGACCTATGGACGTATTGTAAGTCGCTATGATGAGCGCAAAGAGCGTATCGTTAACTACTGGGAAAAGCGAAGCGACAGCTTTCTGGAACAGAGGCGTGCGGAGCTTCACAGTGCGATGGCGAACCGCTGGATGAAGGAGATCCAGGCACAGCTTCCGAAAGAAAATAAAAAGCTTCGTATCCTGGATGTGGGATGTGGAGCAGGATTTTTTACGATTCTTCTGGCAAAGGCGGGTCATCAGGTGACAGGTATTGATCTGACACCGGATATGATCAAGAACGCAAAGCAGCTGGCAGAAGAGGAGCAGGCAGAGTGTGAGTTTGCAGTGATGGATGCGGAGAATCCGGAGTTCCCGGATGGCACATTTGATGTGATCGTTTCCAGGAATCTGACCTGGACGCTGCCGCATGTAAAGCATGCATATGGAGAGTGGCTTCGTGTGCTGAAAAAGGGCGGTGTGCTGCTGAATTTTGATGCAAATTATGGAATTACAGACTTCTCAAATGTGGAAGATCTGCCGGAAAATCATGCCCACAATATGCTTGGAAACGAGATGATGCGTGAGTGTGAGGAAATCAAACGGCAGCTTCCGATCAGTTCTTACAGTCGTCCGGCATGGGATCTGGAGACGCTGGGAGCGATGAGTCTGAAGGAGTTCCATGTGGATCTGGGCATCAGCAGCAGGATCTATCTTGAGAAAGATGAGTTCTATAATCCGACACCGTTGTTTATGCTGAGGACGGTAAAATAGTATGGATTTAAAACAATTACAGTATTTTGTAGTATGTGCACAGACGGGTTCTTTCAGTGATGCAGCGAAGGTTCTTTATTCTACGCAGCCGAGTGTGAGCAAGGTTGTCAAGGCGTTGGAGGATGCTCTTGGAATGCAGCTTTTTGAGCGGCTTCCAAGGGGAATCCGGCTGACGGTGCAGGGGCAGAAGGTATATCGATATGCGTGCAGGATTACAAATGAGATCGATGCGCTGGAGAATATGGTGTCGCACGGAATGACAAAATGGATCCGTGTTTCGCTGAATCCGAGCTCCTGGTTTGCGAATCAGTTTGTGGATTTTTATAACGAAACTTATGAGAAAAACTATCATTTTCAGCTGACTACAGCAGGTGTTCGGAGCGTTATGGACCGTGTCAGAGACTATGTGGACGACATCGGTTTTGTGTATATCCTGAGTCAGCAGAAGGAGAATTTTCTGCATGAAATATCCCGGAATAAGTTGCAGTTTGTTCCGATGTATGAGACGGATGTGGTGTTTTATCCGGGACGAAAGACGGAACTTTATGATTCTGGACGGAGCAAAGTTGAGCTGCAGGATCTGGAGGGAGTCCGGTTTATTCAGAACTATCAGGATGAGTTTTTTGACATTGGTTCTGTGCATGAGGATTCTTTTCAGTGGAAGGCTATTGACATTTCCGTACTGACAAACAGTGACTACATTATGGAAAAGATGCTGAAAAACAGCAGGGTTTCCAATGTGAGTGGAAGCTATCTTTCAGAGAATAAAACGGGTACAACACCAGGAATTCCTCTGGATATGGGGGACAGCAATGTGCTCTTCGGCTATATCATCCACAAGGGTGAGAAGGTTGATGAAAGTGTACAGGAACTGATTGACTTTTTGATGGTACAGTTGAATGAAAGTTAAAACTGACTTATTCCATAATGCACAAGAGATATTCTTTTTTGGAATAGCGCATAACCCTCCCCGGGGGTTGTGTGCTTTTTTTTGATTTGTTAGACTTTATTTAATGAATTAATGTGTGGATATTTGATTTGTTTTAGACTGACATAAAGGAGTGCTCATGATTAGATACATTTTTAAAAGGCTTCTTCAGTTGATTCCGATCTTAATCGGGATCACTTTTTTGTCTTTTGCGATGATGCGGCTTGCGGGTGGTGATGCGGTTACTTATATGTATGATAACGCAGGTGCTTCTGTCTCGCAGGAGGTCATTGACCAGACGAAAAAGGAGTATGGACTGGACCAGCCGTTTCTTGTACAGTATGCTAAGTGGTTTGCAGGAATGGTGACTGGGGACATGGGAACGAGCTATGTTTCCAAGAGAGATGTTTACGATACTTTTGCAGAAAAGCTTCCGGCAACGATCCTTCTTACGGTATCTTCGGTGCTTTTAACGATGCTGATTGCAATCCCGCTGGGTATTATTTCAGCGGTAAAACATAATAAATGGGGGGACTATCTGATACGGTTTCTAAGCTTTATCGGGAACTCCATGCCAAACTTTTTTGCAGCGTTGGTGCTGATGTATTTCTTCTCGATCAAGCTTGGATGGCTTCCGGTGATCACCACAGACAACGTGGCATTGAGCCTTGTTTTGCCAACGCTTACGCTTGCGATATCGATGGCATCCAAGTATACGCGGCAGGTGAGAGCAACCGTTCTGGAGGAACTGAACAAGGATTATGTGATCGGAGCGCGTGCAAGAGGAGTACGAGGCAGCGTGATCATCTGGAAAAATGTGATGAAATCTTCGATGCTTACGATCATCACTCTGCTCGCTTTATCGATAGGAAACCTTCTTGGAGGCACGACGATCGTTGAGACGATCTTTATGTGGGATGGCGTTGGAAAGATGGCAGTAGATGCTATTACAATGCGAGATTATCCGATCATCCAGGCGTATGTGGCGTGGATGGCGATCATCTATGTGGTGGTAAATCTGATCACGGATATCATCTATCATTATCTGGATCCTCGCGTAAGACTGGGAGGTGACAGAGCATGAGAGAGCAGAAAAATAAGAAAAAAACAGTCTCTGTCCGCAGGCAGAAGGTGCGCAAAAATCATGTCAGAGAGAAGCTGATCTTCTTTGCAATACTGGCGTTGATCCTGTTGATTGTGGCAGCTTTTGCACGGAAATTATGCCCATATGATCCGGACATTCAGGATCTTCTGCAGGCACAGAAACCGCCGAGCGCGGAGCATATTTTGGGAACCGACCGATATGGAAGAGACCTGTTTTCAAGGGTGCTGGTGGGAAGTACGATCAGTATCTATGCGACGCTTCTTCTGGTAGCAATTGTCACGGTAGTTGGAACAGTGATCGGTATTATCTGTGGCTGGTGTGGTGGAACTGCAGACACAATCCTGATGCGTATATCGGATCTTTTCCTGGCATTTCCAAGCCTTGTTTTTGCACTTGCGGTAGCGGGGGTGCTTGGTGGCGGTATACAAAATGCAGTTATAGCTCTTGCCGTGATCGGCTGGCCAAAGTTTGCCAGACTTGCCAGAGGGCTGACGCTTTCGCAGAAGGAGGCACCGTATCTGATGGCGGTAAGGCTTTCAGGAAGCAGTACATTTAAGATTATGTTTAAGCATATTCTGCCAAATATTGCAGGGCCAATCCTGGTCACAGCGGTTCTTGATATCGGAACGATGATGATGGAACTGGCAGGGCTTTCCTTCCTTGGCCTTGGCGTAAAACCGCCGATGGCAGAGTGGGGAAGTATGATCAATGATGGAAGAAGTATGCTTCAGATTTCACCGTGGATGGCGCTTGCACCGGGACTGGCGATATTTATTACAGTTATGATATTTAATCTTCTGGGCGATACGCTCAGGGATTTTATGGACCCCAAAGAAAGAGCTAAAAATTAGAAAGGAAGTACAGATTATGAAGAAGAAACTGATCGCAGCAATTCTTACAGGAGCTATGCTTGCAGCAGGAATGACAACAAGTGTATGGGCAGACGGAGGAAAATCTTTTGTCTATGGAACAACCGGATACAGTGAAGAAATGGGTGATGCAGGTCTGAATCCGCATGACAATTATTCCGGCTGGAGTGCAATCCGTTATGGCGTTGGCGAGACTCTTTTTAAGTACAATGACAACATGGAAGTGGAACCGTGGCTGGCAACAGATTATGAATTTGTGGATGATACAACCGTAAAGATCACGCTTCGTGACGGGGTAAAATTCTCCAGTGGACGTACCATGGATGCAGAGGCTGTCAAGGAATGTCTGGAAGATCTGATTGCAGTTCATGACCGTGCACCTTATGATCTGAAGATCGATCATATTGATGCGGATGGACTGACACTCACGATCTATACCACAGAACCATGTCCGGCGATTATCAATTATCTTGGCGATCCATACGGTGCGATCATTGATATGGACTATGGAATCCAGGGGGAAGGCGGTTCTGCAAATGTAGCTGGAACAGGCCCATATGTTGCGACAAATGTAACTCCTACCCAGATCGATCTGGTCAAAAATAAAGACTACTGGGGCGGCGATGTAAAGGTTGATAATATCACAGTAAAATCCTTTGCAGACGGAAGTGCGTTGACTGCAGCACTGCAGACAGGGGACATCCAGGGTACTTATGGACTGCAGTATGATAACTATCCGTTGTTTGAAAATAATCCGGATTATACCATCAATTCCTGTGCGACCAGCCGTTGTTTCTTTGGACAGTTTAATATGGAATCAGAGCTTATGCAGGATCAGAATATCCGCAAGGCTGTTGAGATGGGAATCGATAAAGAAGGCTTCTGTTCTGTGATCATGCAGGGGCGTGGAGTGCCGGCCAAGGCAGCTTTCCCGAGCAGTTTTTCTTATGGAAATGATGCAGTGGAAACTGTTTCTTATGACCCGGATGGAGCGAAAAAACTCCTTGAAGATTCCGGCTGGACAGATACAGATGGTGACGGATATGTGGATAAGGATGGAGAAAAATTAAGCATCAACTGGCTGACTTATCCGACTCGTCTGGAGCAGCCAAAGCTTGCAGAATATGCACAGGCTACACTGAAAGATATCGGTATTGACGTGCAGGTAAACAACACTTCTGACCACAGAACCTTTGCAGAAAATGGAGATTTTGATGTGTATGTAAGCTCTACAACAACTGCACCGACCGGTGATCCGGAGTACTTCTTTACCAGTACAGTAGTCGGTTCTAAGAACTATGGAAAATACCAGAATGATGAGGTTACCAAGCTGACAGAGAAGCTTCATCAGACCTTTGATAAGGACGAAAGAGGCAAGCTTGCAGTGGAACTTCAGCAGGATATTTTAGATGATGATGCATTCTTCTTTGTATCTCATCTGAACATGGGAATCGTGACAAAATCCAATGTTAAGGGAATGGCAGCACATCCATGTGATTATTATGAGATCACTGCAGATCTGGATGTAGAGTAAATTTTATGGTTGTTTGCAGCAGCTAAATTCTGAGGAGAATGATTGATTATGAGTTCATTGCTTCGTGTAGAGCATGTGACAATTTCTTATAATGGAAAACCGGTGGTCCAGGACGTAAGTTTTGAACTGAAGCAGGGCGAGATTCTGGGGATCGTAGGTGAGTCTGGAAGCGGAAAAAGTACGATCATCAAGGCAGGCATGGGGCTTCTGGGCGAGGAAGGTCTGGTTACAAAAGGGGATATCTGGTACAAGGGAGAAAATCTTACCGATATGAGTACAAAAGAACTCCGCGGGTATCTTGGAAAAGAGATTGGAATGGTGTTTCAGGACTGCAAATCTGCACTGTGTCCGGTACGAAAAATTGGGGCTCAGATATATGAGGCAGTGTCAGAACATGAAAAGGCAAGCAGGCATGAGGTTAGGAATCGTGCTGGTGAGATCATGAAAAAAATCGGGCTAAATGACGCGGATCGTGTGCTGGACAGCTATCCATTTGAACTCTCGGGTGGAATGAACCAGAGAGTGGGAATCTGTACAGCCATGATCATGCGGCCTAAGCTTTTGCTGGCGGATGAACCAACGAGTGCGCTGGATGTAACGGTGCAGAAACAGGTAGTGGAAGAGCTTCTGTTTATGCGGGAAGAATACAACACAGCGATGATTCTTGTAACCCATAACATCGGTGTGGTGAGGATGATGGCAGACCGGGTTCTGGTGCTTCAGAATGGGCATGTCAAAGAGTATGGGGAGACAGAAAACGTTCTGGAAAATCCACAGGATTCGTATACAAAGAGGCTGATGGAATCTGTGCTGAGACTGAAAAAGTCAGGGATGTAGATATGCCAGGATTGTTATAAAGTTTGTATTCTGAAGAGGAATGTTTGATATGTCAGAAATTATTTTGCGGGCAGAGAATCTGAAAAAGGTCTTTGTATCGGGGAAAAAAGGGTTTACAGCTGTGGATGATGTGAGCTTTGAACTGGAGCGGGGTGAGTGTCTCGGGATCGTAGGTGAATCCGGCTCCGGAAAGAGCACGATCGCGCAGATGATCACGCATCTGGAACCTGCCACAGAGGGACGGATTTTTCTTAAAGAGCAGGATATTACGCATGCCAGGGGGAAGGCTCTGCGTGATATTTACCAGGATGTACAGATGGTTTTTCAAATGCCGATGGAATCGTTTGACCCAAGATGTACACTGGGAGACGGAATTGGGGAAAGTCTCCGAAACATGGGGATAAGTCGTGACGAAACACGCAAACGCGTGGAAAATCTTCTCGAAAAATGCGGAATGGAGAAGGAATATGCAGATCGTTATCCACATCAGGTCAGCGGTGGTCAGTGCCAGAGAGCTGCGATTGCCAGAGCGCTTGCGGTCAATCCGGAGATTCTGATCTGTGATGAAGCCACGAGTGCTCTCGATGTGACGGTGCAGAAGCAGATATTGGAGCTCTTGAAAGAATTAAAGGAGAAGGAAGAGCTGTCGTTTCTTTTTATCTGCCATGACCTTGCGTTAGTGCAGGAATTCTGTGACAGAGTCCTGGTGCTCTATCAGGGAAAGGTTGTGGAATGCGGGACTCCGGATGAGATCATCAATCATCCGAAGATGGATTATACAAAGAAACTGGTCGAGTCAGTTTTATAGTCGGGGGTTTTTGTTCCACTGGCAGGTGGCAGATTATGCGTATGATAATAACTGGAAGCGGATGTTTACAGTAGTCTCGACCTATAACAAAAAGATAGCTACGTATATCAAAATGGAATATTTATGCATCCCCCAGGGTGGGTTGTTGACGCTTTAATATGGTGCTACAATACAGCTTATTAAGAGGCGCGCACCAAATGAAATAAAGTTTTCAAAGGGAAAGGAAGTATATTTATGCATATACCTGAGAACTATTTAAGCCCGTCAACATGTGCTGTAATGACAGCGGCCATGCTTCCGGTATGGGGATATTCAATCAACAAAGTAAGAACAGAAATACCAAAGGCAAAGATGCCGCTTCTTGGTATTGGTGCTGCTTTTTCATTTCTTGGAATGATGTTTAACGTACCGCTTCCAGGAGGAACAACAGGACATGCTGTAGGAGGAACTCTTATTGCAATCCTTACCGGAAGTCCGGCGGCTGGGTGCATTGCGGTCTCCATTGCATTGCTGATACAGGCGCTGCTCTTTGGAGATGGAGGAGTTCTTGCATTTGGTGCAAACTGCTTTAATATGGCGTTTGTATTGCCGTATCTGGGATTCTTCTTGTATAAGCTGCTTTTTAAAAAGACTGGAAAGCGTAAACTCAGTGCAGCGATCGGGTCCTATTTGGGAATTAATGCGGCCGCTTTTTGTGCGGCAGTTGAATTTGGTATACAGCCATTATTGTTTAAGGATGCGGCAGGACAGGCTCTTTATTGTCCATATCCTTTAAGTGTATCGATACCGGCAATGATGATTGGACACATTACTTTATTTGGTCTGGCAGAGATCGTGCTTACGGTAGTAGTGCTGGCATTCGTAGAAAAAGTATCTCCTTTGGAATTAGATGCAGTTCCGGAGAAGACATCGTTTAAACCACTGTATATATTAATTGCAGTACTTATCGTATTGACACCGATTGGCCTTCTGGCTACAGGAACAGCCTGGGGTGAATGGGGCGTAGATGAGATGGCAACGCTTGTCAGCGGTGGTACACAGCTAGGGTACACTCCGGCAGGAATGAAAGGTGGATTTGAACTCTCTACACTGTTTCCGGATTATTCAATGGCAGGCATGCCGGAATGGACCGGATATATTCTTTCAGCTGTCGTTGGTGTGGCACTTCTGGTAATTTTCTTTAAAATCGTTTCTTCACTTATGAAGGACAAGGTTGACTTTAAAAAGAAAGCGGCATAAAGATGAATGATCATAGAACAGAAAAAACAGGGATTCCATCATGGATGTGTCAGGAAGAGGACTACACGCCTTCTGGAGACAAAGAGGCTTTTCTGACTAAAAGTACAAAATCTGTTTTGTCTGTGCTTTCTAAATTAAGATTTAACGAAGGGAAGGATGGCAGATTTTCTGCTGCTCCTTCTCTTAAATTGTTTTATACGATATTATTTATAATTCTGACAGCTTCTTCAAAAAATTATCTGTTTGTGCTGATCATGTGTGCAGCAGTGACGGTCCGTCTGGCTTTCTTTTCGGCAGCAGCGATCCGGCAGATATTAAGCGGAACAGCCGGGGCGGTGCTGATTTCAACTTTTCTTCTTTTGCCGGCAGTGTTTATGGGAAATCCACAGACTATGGCTAATATTACCGCGCGGGTGTATGTTTCGGTGACTCTTGTCGGCATCCTTTCAGCAGGGACATCGTGGAATAAACTTACCGCCAGCATGAGGACTTTTCATGTTCCGGCACTGTTTATTTTCACATTGGATATTACGTTAAAATATATCTCAGTCCTGGGTGAGATTTGTGTGGATATTCTGCGGTCAATCAGCTTGAGATCAGTCGGGAAAAATCCGGACAAGGCGAGATCTTTTTCAGGTGTTCTTGGCATCACATTTCTTAAATCCAGTGAGATGGCTGAGGAAATGTATGCGGCTATGTGCTGCAGGGGATTTACAGGAGAGTATGAAAAAAAACAAAAATATGAGCCGTGCGTGAGTGATATTTTTTATATTTTGATAATGGCTGGCTGTGCAGCGTTGTTTATTTATCTGAATAAAATAGCTGCGTGATGGATGTGATTGAGAGGAGATAAATATGATCGATCTGCAAAAAGTGTGCTACGCTTATGAGCATGAGGTGGCGCTCAGATATATTGATCTTCATATTGAAAAGGGTGATTCTTTGGTCATTCAGGGACCGAATGGATGTGGAAAATCTACGCTTATCAAGTTGCTGAATGGAATTATATTTCCATCCGAAGGAAGTTATTTTTACAAGGACCATGAGATTTCGGAAAAAACTTTGAAGGACAGACAATTTGCAAAATGGTTCCATCAGCAGATGGGATATGTGTTTCAGAATGCGGATACGCAGTTGTTTTGTGGAAGTGTAGAGGAAGAGGTTGCGTTTGGACCGATTCAGATGGGACTGCCTGAAGCTGAAATACGGCAAAGAACAGAAGACTGTCTGCGGCTGTTCGGGATAGAGAAGCTTAGGGAAAGGCCGCCTTATCATCTGAGCGGGGGTGAGAAGCGAAAGGTGTCTCTTGCCTGTATTCTTTCACTGAATCCGGAGGTGCTGATTCTTGATGAGCCGCTTGCCGGACTGGATGAAAAAACACAGGATATGCTGACAGAGTTTTTGCAGGATTTTCATAAGGCTGGAAAAACGCTGATCACGATCACACATAACAGGCAGCTGGCGGAAACACTTGGAACTAAGTTTGCGGTTATGAATGAGGAACATGAATTGAAAATATCATAAAAAAAGGTACTTCCCGCGGATTTGGAAGTACCTTTTTTTATGGGTTGAATTGAATGTGCATTAATATGTGGAGGTCATGCACTTTATTTGGGAGATAACACAGTTCTTTGTGTTCTCTTTATTTTAACAAAATGGAGGGGGAAAACAAGCCTCCTGGGGGGATGCGGAAGCATGAAAAAAAGGGGCGGAGATATGCATTATATGAATGGATGTGGTGGGGAGTTACGGTAGGCTTATCCCGTGTATGGACTTGTAATACCGCTGCGTTTGCTACTCGCTGCATGCGTCTGTTATCTGCCAGTCGCCCAAACTCGCTGTCGCTCAGACAGTGGGCTTGGTGGCGGAAACTAGCCTGCATCTCGTGACGCAAGCCTCGCGAGTATTCATTGTCCATACATGGGATAATCCTGCCTGTAAGCATCCCCAGACACAGTCGTAGGGGAGGTGTGGCGCAGAAGATAATCTTCAAATAGGAAAAATTGCGAATGCGGTCACAAGTATAGAGCAGAGATAATCTATAAATGAGAATAATTGTGAATGCAGTCACTGGTTCGGAGGGGAAGATAATCTGCAAATGGAAAAAAGTGCGAATGCAGTCACAAGTATAGAGCAGAGATAATCTACAAATGAGAAAAATTGCGAATGCAGTCACTGGTTCGGAGGGGAAGATAATCTGCAAATGAAAAAAAGTGCGAATGCAGTCACAAGTATAGAGCAGAGATAATCTGCAAATGGGAAAAATTGCGAATGCGGTCACAAGTATAGAGCAGGAGATAATCTACAAATGCGAAAAAAAGGAAATGCGGTCACAAGTATAGAGCAGAGATAATCTACAAATGAGAAAAATTGCAAATGCAGTCCCCAGGACAGCTGTAGGAGGAAGGTACAGAGGGAAGCGTAATTCGACTCTGACAAAAACATATAAAAGACACCTGTTGACAATCATGGCTGGTATGGGTATGATTGAAAGAACAGAACGTACTGTTAAAAAAGAACAGAAAAGAAGAGCAGAAAAAGTTCAGAAGGAAGAGGCGGAGCGTTATGTCAGCAAATACAGCAGTCATTGAGGAACTCCATCAGGCAATCGTGGAGCAAAGGAATATGGAGGAGCTAGAGGGGCTTCTCTGGGCAGGGGTGCTTGCATACCAGGGAAAAGCTTTCTATACGCTTTCCGGGTTGGAATTTTCCTATATGGTAAAGCATAAGAAAAACGGAGACTACAGTGGAGAACTGTTGATCTCACGTAAGGAGACAAGCAAGACCCTGACCAGAAGCTCCGTGATGCTGGCATTCCACAAAGTCCTCGCCGAGATGAAATTCAAAGAAATCAATGGAGCAGCATATCTTCTTCCTCCGGAATATCGTGGACCAAAATCAATCGGGCAGATTTTTGGAATCTCATATATCTTCAGCATGTTTCTGGAGTTTGGCCTGATACGTACAAATGAGAAAGATAAGATAGAAAAAGCAAAAGCTGAAAAGGTCAGATGACCTCTTCAGCTCAAATTTATGCTTGACAATAAATTTTTTTGGATATATACTTTGATAATCAAAATATTCTAAAACCAAAACAAATCAGGAATATGAGGAAACAATTATTATGAATAAAGAACAGACCTTAACCGGTGTCATCCGGGGAACGGGAGCCTGTGTTCCAAAGCGAGTCATGGATAATGACGAGATCGCCGGTTTTGTTGAGACCAGTGATGAGTGGATCCGGGAGCGGACAGGTGTGGAACGGCGTCATATAGCAGAAGAGGAAACAACTGTTTCCATGGCTGTTGAGGCCGGTCGCCAGGCAGTCGAAGAGGCCGGAATCTCACCGGAAGAAATCGATATGATCCTGGTGGCTACCGGCTCAGCTGACCGGGTTTTTCCATGTACAGCCTGCCAGGTACAGGAGGCTCTTGGAGCTTTGGGTGCCGTTGGATTTGATCTCAATGCTGCATGCAGTGGATTTCTTTTCGCTTACAATACAGCGCAGGCGTACATAGCATCTGGAATCTACCGTACGATTCTGATCATTGGAAGCGAGAGTCTTTCACGTATTGTTGACTGGACTGACCGTGGAACCTGCATCTTGTTTGGAGATGGAGCCGGAGCGGTTCTTCTTCAGGCGAAGGAAGGAAAAAGCTATCAGCCGGTTTCACATTCCGATGGACGAGGCGGACCGGCACTGACCGGACCGGGAGTGCTTGGAAGAGCACGCAGTATTGATCAGGATCCAAAAGAAACAAAAACAGAATACATTACCATGAATGGCAAGGATGTTTTCCAGTTTGCAGTCCGCAAGGTTCCACAGGTGATAAAGGAAGTTTTGAAAGAAAATGAATTTTCCACAGAAGACATTGACTGGTTTGTTCTTCATCAGGCGAATGCAAGGATTGTGGATGCAGTTGCAAGACGGCTTCGTCTGGATATTGGAAAATTTCCAATGAATCTTCAGGATTATGGAAATACGTCATCCGCGAGTATCCCGATCTTGCTGAATGAACTGAATCGAAAAGGTGTCCTGAAAAAAGGACAGAAACTGGTTCTGGCAGGATTTGGAGCAGGATTGTCCTGGGGCGCAAGCGTGCTGGACTGGGACCTGGAAAGATAAAAAGTAAAAAAGGAACAGAATTTAAGAATATAACCAGATTCTGTGACTTAACTATAAATTAAATCAAAATCAAACAGAAAAAGGAGAAAACAAAAATGTTAGAAAGAATTATTGAACTTACAGCAGAAAACTTAGGAGCAGACGCAGCAACAATCACAGCAGAGACATCTTTTAAAGATGATCTTCATGCAGATTCCCTGGATCTCTTTGAACTTGCAATGGCATTTGAGGAAGAATTTTCTGTAGAAATCCCAAGCGAGGATCTTGAGCAGATCACAACAGTTGCAGATGTAATGAACTATCTGACAGAGCATCAGGCGTAATCATCAACCTGGCTGATCGAGAGGACTTAAATTTATGAAGACAGAGATCACAGAATTATTAGGAATTGAGTATCCGGTGATTCAGGGCGGTATGGCCTGGGTTGCAGACTATCATCTGGCAGCAGCCGTATCCAATGCGGGTGGCCTTGGGTTGATCGCCGCAGGCGGTGCACCGGCAGAGTGGGTAAGAGAACAGATCCGTGAGACAAAAAAGCTGACTGACAAACCATTTGGTGTGAACATCATGCTGATGAATCCGGAAGCAGACAAGATTGCAAAGGTAATCCTGGAAGAGGACATCAAGGTAGTGACAACAGGTGCAGGAAGTCCGGAAAAATACATGGCAGACTGGAAGGCAGCCGGAGTTAAGGTTATTCCTGTCATTGCATCAGTAGCACTTGCAAAACGTATGGAGCGCTGCGGCGCAGATGCAGTCGTTGCCGAGGGTACTGAGGCTGGAGGACATATTGGTGAGCTTACCACAATGGTACTGGTTCCGCAGGTTGTCGATGCAGTGAATATCCCGGTGATCGCAGCGGGTGGTATTGCAGATGGCAGAGGTATGGCAGCAGCCTTTATGCTGGGAGCCAGAGGAATCCAGATGGGAACTATTTTTGCAGCATCTAAGGAATCTGTGATCCATGAAAATTATAAGAACAGTATTCTTAAAGCAAAAGACATCGACAGCCGTGTAACAGGCAGAAGTACGGGACATCCGATCCGTGTTCTTCGCAATGATATGGCACGCAAATATCTGGAAATGGAAAAAGAGGGCGCACCGTTTGAGGAACTGGAAAAGATGACTCTTGGCAGTCTCAGAAGAGCAGTTCAGGAGGGTGACGCTAAGAATGGCAGCCTGATGGCAGGACAGATCGCAGGTATGATCAAAGAGGAACGTTCCTGTGAGGATATTATTAAATCTACTGTATCCGATGCATGCAGACTGATGAATGGAGTAAGTGTAAATGAGTAAGATTGCTTTTATTTATCCGGGACAGGGCGCGCAGGCAGTTGGAATGGGAAAAGACTTTTATGAGAAAAGTCCTTTATCCAGGACAATATTTGACCAGGCATCTGAGGCAGTGAATCTCGACCTTAAGAAGCTTTGCTTTGAAGAAAATGATCTTCTGGATAAAACAGAATATACACAGGTTGCAATGGTGACTGCCTGTCTGGCAATGACAAGAGCGGTTGAATCCATGGGACTTCATGCAGATATGACAGCAGGTTTAAGCCTTGGCGAATATTGCGCGATCGCTGTTGCAGGCGGTATGTGTGATCTGGATGCGATCCGCACAGTGCGTTCCAGAGGAATCTTTATGGAGCATGCAGCACCGGAAGGAAGCGGCGCAATGTCCGCAGTACTCGGAATGGATGCAGCGGTGATCGAGGATGTTTTAAATGGCCGAGAGGGCGTTTCTATTGCAAACTACAACTGTCCGGGACAGATCGTTATCACCGGTGAGGCAGATGCGGTTGCTGAGGCAGGAACTGTTTTAAAAGAAGCAGGAGCAAGAAGAGTACTTCCACTTAAGGTGAGCGGACCATTCCATTCACCGATGATGAGACCTGCAGGAGAAGAGCTGGCAAAGGTTTTTGCCAGAGTCAGCATGAATCCTCTGAAGATCCCATATGTGGCGAACATTAATGCAGAAGTGATCACAGACTGTGGAAGAATCGAAGGGCTTCTGGTGGAACAGGTCAGTGGATCTGTCCGTTGGCAGCAGAGTGTGGAAACCATGATCCGTGAAGGGGTGGACACCTTCGTTGAGATCGGACCTGGCAAAACCCTGACAGGTTTCCTTCGTAAGATTGATAAAAATGTAAAAGCTTATCACATTGGTAGCTGGGAAGAAGCAGTTCAGGTGTGTGAGGAATTGAAATAAAATTTGATAAGACCGGATAAAGGTACATCTGGTCACAGCAGATGCCGAGAGGAGAGAAATAAGTGGCAGAGCAGAGTAAGAAGAAAGTTGCTGTTGTAACAGGTGCTTCCAGAGGAATCGGAAGAGCCATTGCCCTGGAGCTTGCTTCCAGAGGTGCAGCAGTTGTAATCAATTATAACGGTTCTGAGGAACGGGCACGAGAAGTGCAGAAAGAGATTGAGGAAAAAGGCGGCGAGGCTGAGATCAGACAGTGGAATGTTGCGGATTATAAAGCCTGTGAAAGTGCCGTAAAGGACATTGTAAAAACTCATGGAAGCATTGATATTCTGGTAAACAATGCCGGAATCACAAAAGACGGACTTCTGATGGGAATGTCAGAAGAAGACTTTGATCAGGTGATCGATGTCAACCTCAAAGGAACTTTCAATATGATGCGCTTTGTTTCCAGACAGATGCTCCGTCAGCGCAGTGGACGCATCATCAGCATGGCATCTGTAGTTGGAATTGCAGGAAATGCAGGACAGGCAAACTATGCAGCGTCCAAAGCAGGAATCATTGGTATGACCAAAAGTGCAGCAAGGGAACTTGCATCCCGCGGTGTTACGGTCAATGCAGTTGCACCGGGATTTATTGAGACAGAGATGACAGCAGTATTATCTGAAGAAGTAAAAAAAGCATCTGCTGCGCAGATTCCGCTGGGACATTTCGGCAGACCGGAAGACATTGCAAAAGCAGTAGCTTTTCTGGCATCTGACGATGCAGCATACATTACCGGACAGGTAAGTCAGGTTGATGGAGGAATGGTCATATGAGTAAGAGAAGAGTAGTTGTAACCGGACTTGGCGCCGTTACTCCTATTGGAAATAATGTTGAGGATTTCTGGGCAGGAATCCGTGAAGGAAAAGTCGGCATCGGACCGATCACAAAATTTGATACAACAGATTACAAGGTAAAGATCGCAGCAGAAGTTAAAGATTTTAATGCAAAAGATCATATGGATCCGAGAGCCGCAAGACGTATGGATCCATTCTGCCAGTATGCAGTGACAGCAGCAAAAGAAGCTTTTGAGGATGCTGGCCTTGATATGGAAAAAGAGGATTCTTTCCGTGTGGGTGTTATTGTTGGTTCTGGTATCGGAAGTCTTCCGCAGGTAGAAAACAACTATGAAAAGATCCTCACCAAGGGACCTGGAAAAGTAAATCCACTGATGGTCCCGATGATGATCTCTAACATGGCTGCAGGAAATATTTCTATTCAGCTGGGACTCCGCGGCAAATGTACAGATGTTGTGACAGCCTGTGCATCCGGAACACACAGCATTGGTGATGCATTCCGTGCAATTCAGTATGGGGATGCGGAAATCATGCTGGCAGGTGGAACCGAGAGTTGTATCTGTCCGACAGGAGTGGCTGGCTTTACCGCACTTACAGCACTGACCAAGACCGAAGATGTCGCAAGAGCATCTATTCCATTTGACAAAGACAGAAGTGGTTTTGTACTTGGAGAAGGTGCCGGAATCGTAGTTCTTGAAGAACTGGAGCATGCGAAGGCAAGAGGAGCAAGAATCTATGCCGAGCTGGTTGGCTACGGTGCAACAGCAGATGCTTTCCACATCACTTCTCCTGCAGAGGACGGAGCAGGCGCAGCCAGAGCAATGGAGCTTGCAATGGAAGAAGCTGGTGTTCAGCCATCTGAGGTAGAATACATTAACGCGCATGGAACGAGTACGCATCACAATGACCTGTTTGAGACAAGAGCGATCCACAAAGCATTTGGAGATGCGGCAAAAAATCTGGTTGTAAATTCTACAAAATCCATGATCGGACATCTTCTTGGTGCAGCCGGTGGAGTGGAATTTGTGACCTGCGTTAAATCTCTGGAAGAGGGATTTATCCACCAGACAGTTGGAACAACAGATCCGGACGAAGAGTGTGATCTGAACTATGCGATCGGTGCTCCGGTAGAAAAAGAGATCCATTATGCAATGAGCAATTCTCTTGGCTTTGGCGGACACAATGCGACACTTCTTGTAAAGAAATATGAGGGTTGATAATTATGGAATTTGAAAATCTTCTTACATTAATAAAAACAGTATCAGATTCTGAACTGACAGATTTTGATTACGAAGAAAATGGTACCCGCATCCGACTGAAGAAGAAAAAAGAAACCGTTGTGGTTTCTGGCACTTCTTCAAATGTACCGGTTATGGGACTCCAAACAGTGCAGCCGTTGGGACAGATCACGGAATCAGAAGAAAAGATAGAGAAAGATATTGCAGATGGTGAACCAGAGGGTATGCTTATAAAATCTCCTCTTGTGGGAACTTTTTATGCAGCACCTGCCGAGGATGCAGATCCGTTTGTTTCTGTTGGAGATCAGGTCAAAAAAGGTCAGACGCTTGCCATCGTGGAAGCAATGAAACTGATGAACGAGATTGAAAGTGATTTTGACGGTAAAGTTGCGGAAATTTATGTGGAAAACGGACAGGCAGTAGAGTATGGACAGCCGTTGTTCCGGATTGCATAAATTCAGGGTATAAACCTGAAAAAATGTGGATCATTCGAATGTACAGAGAAATTAATGTGGATAAACGAAGTTTCCATTGTAGGAGTATAGATTATGAATAAATTAGGAGTAAAAGAAATTGAACAGATTCTTCCTCACAGACATCCATTTCTTCTTGTGGATTATATCGAGGATTATGAGCCGGGCAAATTTGCTGTCGGTTATAAATGCGTGACTTTCCGTGAGGACTTTTTTAAAGGACATTTCCCACAGGAACCGGTAATGCCGGGTGTCCTGATGGTGGAAGCTCTTGCGCAGACAGGCGCTGTGGCAATCTTAAGCTTGGAAGAAAACAAAGGCAAGATTGCATACTTTGGCGGGATCAAGAACTGCAGATTCCGTGGAAAAGTTGTTCCGGGGGATAAACTCCGTCTGGAAACAACGATCATCAAATGCAAAGGACCGGTTGGTGTCGGTCATGCAGTTGCAAGTGTTGACGGCAAAGTGGTAGTTGATGCAGAACTGACTTTTATGATTGGATAGGTGACACACTATGATTAAAAAAGTGCTGATTGCGAATCGAGGGGAGATTGCAGTACGGATCATCCGCGCATGCAGAGAAATGGGAATAGAGACGGTTGCTGTTTATTCAGAGGCAGACAGAGATGCACTTCATACTCAGCTTGCGGATGAGGCAGTCTGCATCGGACCGGCACCGTCATCCGAGAGCTATCTCAGCATGGAAAATATCATCAGTGCAACGATCGTTACAGGTGCGGATGCAATTCATCCGGGATTTGGTTTCCTTTCCGAAAACAGTCGCTTTGCAGAACTCTGTGAGCAGTGCAACATTACTTTTATCGGACCTCCGTCCAGCGTGATCGCAAGCCTTGGAAACAAACAGGCTGCTAAGAATACAATGGCAAATGCCGGTGTTCCGATCATTCCTGGCGGAAAAAATCCAATTTACACAGTAGAAGAGGGAATGAAGGAAGCCGAAACGATCGGTTATCCGGTCATCATCAAAGCTGCTCTTGGTGGAGGCGGCAAGGGAATGCGAGTTGCTGATGCACCGGCAGATTTTGAAGAAAGTTTCCGTACCGCACAGAAAGAAACGCAGATGGCTTTTGGCGATTCTACGATGTACGTGGAGCATTTTGTACGTCATCCAAGACATATTGAATTTCAGATCATGGCAGATAAATTCGGTAATGTAATTCACCTGGGGGAACGTGATTGTTCCATTCAGAGAAATCATCAGAAGATGATTGAGGAATCACCATGTGAGGTGATCTCCGATGAACTTCGTGCCAGAATGGGAGAGGCAGCGGTGAAAGCAGCAAAAGCAGCCGGGTATGAAAATGCCGGAACGATTGAATTTCTTCTTGATAAAGAAGGAAGATTTTATTTTATGGAAATGAATACCCGAATTCAGGTGGAGCATCCGGTTACGGAGTGGGTGACAGGTGTGGATCTTGTCAAAGAGCAGATCCGCATTGCATCCGGGCTTCCACTATCCTGTAAGCAGGAAGATATTCAGCTGACAGGGCATGCGATTGAATGCCGGATCAACGCAGAAAATCCATCCAAAGGTTTTCGTCCGTCACCAGGAACGATCACGGACATGTATTTTCCAGGAGGAAAAGGAATCCGTATTGATTCCGCTGTGTACAGTGGATATACGATCCCACCGTATTATGATTCCATGATCGCGAAGGTGATCGTGTGGGCGAAGAACCGTACCGAAGCAATCCGTAAGATGCAGAGTGCGCTTGGTGAAGTGATCATAGAGGGAATCGATACCAACGTAGACTATCAGTATGAAATCCTGGATCATCCGGATTTCCAGTCAGGAAATACGGACGTAGAATTCATCGAAAGAATGGAAGCAGATAAATAAAATAAAGTGTTACTGTAAACGGAGTGAACAGTAACGTATAGTTTTGGTATTAACAGGAGTGAACGATCATGAAGTTGGATAACATGTTCAAAAAGACAAGAATTGTTTCCAGAATACAGAGCCATAGTGCGGTCCGTGCTTCCAGGCCGGAGGTACCGGAAGGACTTCTTCGTAAATGTAACAAGTGCGGAGCTGCCATCATCGCAGAAGATGTAAAACAGGGATATTATATCTGTCCGAAATGCGGAGGATATTTCCGTGTACATGCATATCGCAGAATCCAGATGGTGATCGATGAGGGAACTTTTGAGGAATGGAATCAGGATCTGATCGGTGGAAATCCTGTAAATTACAAAGGGTATCCGGAAAAAGTACAGGCGCTTCAGGAGAAGACCGGGCTCAAAGAGGCTGTTGTCACAGGCAAAGGCAAAATAAATGGCAGAGATACTGTGATCGCAGTCTGCGATGGAAGATTCCTGATGGCAAGCATGGGCTGGGCAGTTGGCGAAAAAATCACCAGAGCAGTAGAACGTGCAACGGAGGAAAAACTTCCCGTTATCATTTTTGCCTGTTCTGGTGGTGCCAGAATGCAGGAGGGAATCACATCTCTGATGCAGATGGCAAAAACTTCCGCGGCGCTGGAACGTCACAGCAAGGCCGGACTGCTTTATGTAAGTGTTTTGACGGAACCTACGACAGGTGGCGTGACGGCAAGTTTTGCGATGCTGGGGGATATCATTCTGGCGGAACCAGGTGCACTGATCGGTTTCGCAGGTCCGCGTGTCATTGAGCAGACTCTTCGTCAGAAACTGCCGAAAGGATTTCAGAGAGCAGAATTTCTGGTTGAGCATGGTTTTGTAGATGATATTGTAAGGCGTGAGAATCTGAAGGAAACACTTGGTAAGATCCTGGAGATACATGCGGTATCCTGGAAAACAGAAAACAGGATCAGAACGGATGCAGCTGAATTACATCACGCGGATTATCCGGGATCAGATTCTGAAAATCTGACAAATGACAAGTGTGATTCGGATAGAGGAGATTCTAATCCAGCTGGCATCAACCCTTACCTTACAGCCTGGGATCGTGTACAGATCTCACGCAAGATTGACCGTCCATCCGGCAGTGATTATATAGAAGCACTTTTTACGGATTTTATGGAATTTCATGGAGACCGAAATTACGGAGATGATAAGGCAATCATCGGTGGAATCGCAAAATTTCATGGAAAACCAGTCACTGTTATCGTGCAGGAAAAAGGAACCAACACCAAAGAAAACATTGCACACAATTTCGGCATGCCGATGCCGGAAGGATATCGCAAGGCGCTGCGCCTGATGAAGCAGGCAGAAAAGTTTCATCGTCCGGTAATCTGTTTTGTGGATACGCCGGGAGCTTTCTGTGGTATCGAGGCAGAGGAACGAGGACAGGGCGAGGCTATTGCCCGTAATCTCTGGGAGCTTGCCGGACTGAAAACACCGGTTCTGTCTATTGTGACAGGAGAAGGTGGAAGCGGTGGGGCACTTGCCCTGGCAGCAGGTGATCAGGTATGGATGTTGGAGAATTCCATATATTCTATTCTTTCACCGGAAGGATTTGCAAGTATTCTCTGGAAGGACAGTACTAAGGCAAAAGAAGCTGCCGCGGTCATGAAACTGACAGCATCGGATCTGTATGAGAAAGGAATTATTGAGCAGGTGATTCCTGAACCGGAGAATCTGACACCGGAAAGTATGTGGCAGGTGGCTGAACGCCTGAACGATAAAATCTGTACTTTCCTTCAAAAATATACATCTCTTTCCGAGGAAGAGCTTCTCGAAACAAGATACGCCCGTTTTCGTAAGTTCTGAATTGAAATATCACGCGACTCACTTCTTTCACTTTTCCTACATTATATAGAAAAAGGCGCGCAGGAAAAGAAAAATATCTGGGACAGAAAAGGAAAAGTGTGGAAAAACCGAACACTTTTCTTTTTTTGTCTATACAAAAGGACAGAAACTGGAATTATAATATATAAAAAGAAAAAAATCGGAGGAGACACGAATGAAAGAAGTAAAATCGCCAAAGAAGCCGTTACTTTATTATTATGGAATCGTGCTTCTGATCATAATTGTTTTTAATGTGCTTGTAACCCCGATGCTCACAAAAACAATGGTCAAAGAAGTCGATTATGGAACTTTTATGTCGAAGATCGAAGATAAAAAGATTGATGATGTCCAGATTGAGGATAATCAGATCCTTTTTACAGATAAAGATGATAAAAATACCATCTATAAAACAGGCGTGATGGAAGACCCGACTTTGACAGAACGTCTTTACAAGGCTGGTGCAAAATTCTCAAAAGAGATCGATCAGCAACTGTCACCGGTGGCAAGCTTTCTGCTGACAGGAGTACTTCCTCTGATCATCTTTATCGCCCTGGGACAGTACCTGAGCCGCAAGATGATGAATCAGATGGGCGGTAAGAATTCCATGGCATTTGGAATGGGAAAAAGCAATGCCAAAGTTTATGTACCGTCAACCGAAGGTATCCGCTTCAGTGATGTAGCCGGTGAAGAAGAAGCAAAAGAAAATCTGCAGGAAATCGTTGATTATCTGCATAATCCGGAGAAATACACCAGGGTTGGAGCTTCCATGCCGAAAGGCGTTCTGCTTGTCGGCCCTCCGGGTACCGGTAAAACCATGC
>ERZ773149.958-NODE-958-length-25578-cov-4.279395_pt1 | contig 25578 bp, 25 predicted proteins | sample MGYA00511081_ERZ773149 | MGnify/ENA primary metagenome ERZ773149 (study PRJEB29015, sample SAMEA2737846) | human gut metagenome | biome: human gut; feature: human-associated habitat; material: faeces | place: China | collected 2012 ...
AATCAACCCCTGCCGGCACCACCATAGCTGCCAGTCCAGGCTCCTTTACTGCCTCCACCTTGGCATGCGGAATTGCAATGCCGCCGCCAATGCCGGTACTGCCAAGTGCTTCTCTTGCAAGGATTCCTTCCTTATATCCGGCCTTGTCCTTCAGCCGTCCTCCGGCCGCCATGAGATCTACCAGCTTGTCAATCGCTTCTTCTTTTGTGGATACAGATACATTCAGTCCAATACTTTCCTGCTTCAGCAATTCTGTAATTCGCATCTTTTTCTCCCCCTATTTTTTATTCAGCTGCGTGAACAGTTCCATGATTTTTTCCCGGCTGCCGATTCCATGCGAAAAGGCAGTCGCTCCTCCGCTGGCCGTGCCAAGCTTTAAGGCATAACCATAATCTCCTGTTTTCAGGTATCCTGCCAGAAAACCGGCTACCATGGAATCCCCTGCTCCTACAGAATTTACTACAGTTCCGCGGCAGACACCCTCTCTGTAAACAGCTCCGTCTTCTGTCAGGAGCACTGCCCCGTCCCCGGCCATAGACACCAGAACATTGCGGGCGCCTGATGCCTGCAGCTCTTTTGCACCTTCCAGGACTTCTTCTTTTGTGAAAAGTGTTCTGCCAAGCATTGCCTCCAGCTCATGGTTATTCGGCTTGATCAGAAACGGATGAAGCGGAAGCACCTCCATCAGAAGCGCTTTCTCCGCATCCACCACGATCTGAATGCCGCGGCCCTGGAGACGTTCCATGATCTCCTTGTAAATACTGCTGCGGATACTGGACGGGATGCTTCCGGAAAGCACCAGAATATCTCTGGCTTTCAGCTCGTTCAGCTGTTCGAACAAAAGCTCCACATTCGTTCCGGTGATGTCCGGCCCCATGCCGTTGATCTCGGTCTCCTCATCTGATTTCATCTTCACGTTGATGCGTGACAAACCATCCTTTACGCGGATAAAGTCAGAATGAAAGCCGGCTTGCTGACACCGCCTCACGATCTCCTCTCCGGTAAATCCTGCCACAAACCCAAGAGCTGTGCTCTCATAGCCCAGGTTTGCAAGCAGCGCTGAAACATTAATGCCCTTTCCTCCGCAGACCATAGTTTCTTCCTTTGTCCGGTTAATCTGTCCCGGTGCAAAATGATCCACAGCGATCACATAGTCCAGAGCCGGATTAAAGGTTACTGTGTAAATCATATGTCATCTCTCCTTAGTTTTAAGAAATTCTATTTCTTATCGTTGAATCAATCATAATATGATTTTTCATTTTCGTCAATAGTGTTTTCTGTGAAACTTATTTTCGTAGCAATTTTCAGCATTTAACACAAAAAGATGGTCTCCATATGCTGGAATACCATCTTTCTTTTGTGTAATATATCTATGCTATTCTTTCCGTTTTTCCATCTGTTTATCCGCAGAAATCGCTTTTTCATGCCGGCGCACATGACTGGCTGCCGTCGGCATGCCTGCCATCAGAAGAAGATACAGAATTTCCATGACTGCCATAGCCGCAACACGGGAAAACCAGAATTCCTCTGTAAATAGTTTTTCGCGTGTAGCCGTAATGATACGGTAATCGGCCACCTGCGCCAGCCTGGATTCCGGATTGTTGGTGATCAGAATGACCGTGGTGCCATTTTCCTTTGCGCCCTCCGCAAGAATCTCCAGGCGTCTGGAATTGCCGGAGTTAGAGATCATAAGCACCACATCCTCCGGCCCCAGATTAAACGCATAAGCCGTCTGTGCTTCCCAGATTGTTTCTGCCACTGCCGTAATTCCAAGCTGGCTGAATTTGAACGCTCCGTCCAGCGCCACCGGGAGCGTGTTACCCACCGCTGCCAGCTGTACAAGCCGTGCATGCTCCAGCTTTTGTAAAATTGCTTCCAGATTGTCTGTGTCCATCATCCGGACGGTTTCGGTCAGTTCCGCCACCTTATTCGCCAGAATGTTCTTTAACGACTGGTCCAGATCATGACGGTCAATCTCATTGGTGACCTCCTGTTCCCGGTGTGCCTCCTCCAGAAGTTCCCGGGTCAGCGCCAGTTTCAGATCCTGGAATCCCTTAAACCCACAGCGGCGGCAGAACCGGGACACCGTAGCGTCGCTGGTCTGGCTGGCCCTGGCCAGCTCTCCCACCGTCATTCCGGCTGCCTCTGCCTTATGCTCGATCAGAAAATCTGCAATCTTCTTCTCTGCCTCAAAAAAGCTGTCATAAGCCGAACAGATCACAGAGGTTGCATTTCGTGCTTCATTCATTCCATCCACTTCCAATTTCATGTAAATTTGTTTCTTATCTAATACTATAGCACAGGCCGTACAAAAAAGGAACGAAAAATAACGCAGAAAGCCTGCAGAAAATATCGGCAGGCTTTCTTAAGAAGGGATATGAACACGAAGACTCGAATTATTTGATCTTATCGATGGTCTCTAACAGGTAATCGGTAAACTCTGCTGCGCTTGCGCCATCCACATCGGTGGTAACCACCTTCTTGCGCTCGGTAATGGTGCAGATATCCAGAGCCTTGTCCAGGACTGCCTTGCGGTCAGCATAACCGATGTGAGCCATCAGCATGCCAGCTGCACGGATCAGGGAACACGGATCTGCGTAATCGCCTCTGCCATGGTTAATCAGGAACGGAGCGGTTCCATGGATTGCCTCAAACATCACATACTTGTTGCCCAGGTTGGAGGAGAAAGCGGTTCCCAGACCTCCCTGATGCTCTGCAGCTACATCGGTTACAATATCGCCATACAGGTTCGGCAGAACCACAACCTCGATGCCCTTGTTGAACTCCGGATCCAGCATCTTTGCACACATTGCATCAACCAGACGCTCCTGGATCTCGATTTCCGGATATTCCTCACCAACCTTGCGGACAGCCTTAATAAAGTTGCCGTCAGCCAACTTCACAATGTTTGCCTTGGTTACGATAGTCACGTTCTTTTTGCCGTTCTTTCTTGCGAACTCGAAAGCAGCTCTTGCGATACGCTCACTTCCCTGTTTGGTCTGTACCTTGAAGTCAACCGCCAGGTCATCATTTACCTGAATGCCCTTGTTGCCCCAGATGTACTCACCCTCAATGTTCTCACGGAAGAAGGTCCAGTCAATGTTCTTGTCCGGAATCTTAATCGGACGGACTGCTGCGAACAGCTCGAGGCCACGGCGCAGCAGGCTGTTTGCGGATACCAGGTTCGGCCACGGCTCGCCGGCACGCGGGGTAACCATAGGTCCTTTGATGAGGACGTTGCATTTTTTGATCTCTTCGAATACATCATCCGGAAGGCTCTGCAGCTTTGCGGCACGGTTCTCAATGGTCATACCCTCAATCTCGCGGATCTCAATACGGCCGCTTGCGATTTCCGGTGCCAGCAGATCATTTAATACGCGAAGTGCCTGCTTCATGATGATCGGGCCAATGCCATCGCCCGGGAGTACACCAATCACGATCTTCTTAAGCTTATCGAAGTCGGTCACCTCGTTATCTGCTTTCATACGCTCAATGCGCTCAAACTCGGATTGGATCAGCTCCCCGAATTTTTCCTGTGCAGCTTTTACGTTCTCTACATTCTTCTCCATGATTTTCCCTCCATGAATGCTCGTTGTTTGTTATGGCTTTATCTTAACATGGAGTTATTCATAGGTAAAATACATAAATCAGCATATCTCATATAGGAATTTTGCATGATGTGTGGTAAACTAAACTACAGAAATATACAAACTATAGCATGACCATACACTGCTGTCGCACCATATGCCAGCCATATCATCCCAGAATATCCGGAGGTTTCTCCATGACACAAAACGAACTGCTCTATATGCTTACCATTGCAGAACACAGAACTATCACAAGGGCTGCACAGGAGCTCTTTATCTCCCAGCCATCTCTCAGCGAATCTTTAAACAAAGTCGAGCAGGAATTTGACACCCGGATCTTTTCGCGTACCCAGGAAGGCCTGGTTCCTACTGCATTCGGAGAGCATTATCTGAAAACTGCAAGAAACATCCTGGACCGATACAGGAAGCTGGAAACCGATCTGGACGAATACCGCCAGCTGCGTAAGGGAAGCCTGACTTTTGGCATTCCCTTCAATCTTGGCGCCTATCTTCTGCCCAGGATCCTTCCTGCTTTCCAGCAGATTTATCCGGACATTACCGTACAGTTTAAAGAAAACAACTCCACGGAACTGGACAAACTGATGCTGTCCGGAAAACTCGATTTTTCTGTCATGCACTACGAAACACCCAATGAAGCCATCCACTATGATCTGTTAGCCGAAGATGACTTCTATCTGGTCATGCCGCTTACGCTTGCCCATAAATACCAATTTCCAGACTACCGCACTTTAAGCATCTACGATCTGAAAGCGTTGGAACAAGAACCTTTCCTCATGGTAGCAAGCAGACAAAAGCTGCGGCAGGTGGCAGACTCGATTCTGTCCCAACTCTCCATCAAACCCAATATCCGCTATACCACAAAAAATATGGAAACAGCCAAACGCCTGGCTGCTGCCGGTATGGGGATCACCTTTCTCCCGCATTCTTATTTGAATCTTTTTTCCGGTGTCGAAAACCTTGCCTGCTATCCACTGGATCCGGCATTGAACGCATCCTGGAAGCTGGTCATCGGCTACCCGGACGGACGCCCGCTTTCCCGGTGCGCAAAAGAATTTATCCGTTTTCTGAAACAAAAAATCCAGCCAGACGAAGTGTAATACTTCGCCTGCTGGATTTTTTTACAGATATCTGCTTTTCAATCATTTGATGAACTGCTGCCACCATCTATTTTTGCTATATCATCCTATTTTTCTTTTAACTCATCATACATAGAGAGAATCTCTCCCGCCGCCTGAAGGTACAATTCTCCCTCCTGCGTTGGCCGCAGCCCCTCTGGAGTCCGCTTAAAAAAGACAATATCCATATCTTCCTCCACACGGTGCACCGCACGGCTTAAGGAAGAAGGATTCTTCTGAAGCAGAGCTGCTGCTTTTTGGATACTGCCTGCCTCCGCGATGCATTTCATATAGCGAAGTTCTTTCTCATTCATAGACTTTTCCCCAATTCGATCCTGCACTCCAAACAAGATTTCTTTGCACACTAGTTATCCGATCTGGAAAAAGCATTCTTCATCTGGCTGCTCAGCTCAAACAGAACCTTATCCAGAGTATCTGCTGTCTTTTTCTTTAACATCTCCGCAATTTCCCGGTTTGCATCCTCCCTCAGGATCTCACGCTCTGCCCCGTCACCTGCCTGCTCCATTAGCGCGTCGTACTTATGCAGGATCGCGTAAGCGTCCGACTGGACTGCCAGCTGGTAACGCTCCACATGGACAATGGATGTTCCGTAGGAGGCATCGGTCATGGCAGCAATGAGACGGCTGTTCCAGTAGAAATTATCGGTGGAAACCTCTTTTGTGGTATTGGAAAGATACTCCGGAGTTCCGGAAACACGTGCATAAAACGGCACCAGTACATTGAATGCGTTTGAGGCAAAGGCCAGCCACTGGATCACGGCTGTATCCTCCGGCTGATCCGGGCGCATCTGGATCACAGCTACAAAGTCATTTCGATTAATGCCAACCGCACGGTATTTGCCTCGCTTCGAAAGATCTCCGCTATGGGCATACGGATCATACGGTGTGCCCTGATAATGGGTGGAAAGCACGTATTTCACATCCTCCACGGTCAGCTTTTTCTCCGGAACAAGGCTCCACGGAATATCATCGGACTCCGGTCCGTACTCTGCATCTGCTCCATCCCAGGAGAAGGTATGCGGATTTAAGCAGCGCTCGATATACCAGGCACGGGGCGTATTGTATACATGATCTGAATCGGTGTGGCTTCCGAATGCATCCCGCGGGCAGAACACACTCTCCTCATCCAGGCGCAAATCCAGATGATTCTTCTCGATAAACTCTCTTAAATCTGCAGAGCAAAGGTGCTCTCTCTGTTCGCCAAACGCATCCTCCAGATCAAACTCATCCATGCCAAACTGGTTCGGCATCACTACATACCGGTCATCCGGAACCTTCTTCGCGATCCAGTGATGCCCTCCAATGGTCTCCAGCCACCAGATTTCATCACGGTCCTGGAAAGCAATACCGTTCTTTTCATAGGTTCCGTAACTCTCCAGAAGACTTCCCAGGCGAAGCACACCTTCCCTAGCACTGTTGATGTAAGGAAGCACCAGATATACAATATCTTCCTCACCGATGCCGCCCGGCACTTCCTCTTTCCCGTCCTCCGCAGGCTGGTATTCCACCAGAGGATCTGCGCCAAGCACCCGGGGATTGGACGTGATGGTCTCAGTGGCAGTCATAGCCACGTTCTTTTCATTCACGCCGCTGGCCGCCCAGATCCCCTTTCCCTTCACCGCGTTCGGCACTGCCGTAAACTGGTACGGATGCTCCGGAAGTTCCACTTCCACATGGGACAGCACAGAACGGTATGTCCGCTCCTGCTCCTCTGGGTGGATCACCACAAATTTCTTCGGGGTGAAATGACCGGAACCGGAATCATCGTTTCGGGCGATCATGGTGGATCCGTCATAAGATGCCTGTTTTCCTACAAGAATCGTTGTACAAGCCATGTTTGTATCCTCCTGATGTCAATTTTTCTATGTAACAATCTTACCGCAGGATACAGAAAAAAACAATGAAAAGACCCGGATAAATCATTTTTGACTTACCAGGGTCCGTCGTTAAATTTAATTTTCTGATTTCATTGCAGCAAGCGCATGTAAAATCATGGATTCCGCCTGCTCATATTCCCCTTTTCTCTGCACCGTAAATCCGTGATTGCTGTGGAAAAATCTTCTTGCATAAACCGGAACTCCTTCCTTTAAAAGGCGTCCCGCAAATACCTCTGTTTCATCACAGAACACATCATTGTCACAATAGATTAAAACTGTAGGAGGCATTTTCTGAATCTGCGCATCCGTTGCAAATGCAGGGCTGCAGTATACCTCATGGGTATCTTCTGGATTCACATACATCTTATTATAAAAATCAGACTTCCATGCCGGAATGCGTGGGTTACTGTCCCCATTACGCTTTTCGATCGCAGGAGTTGCCATATCCAGACCAGGATAATCCAGAATCTGTAAAGACGGAACGAATGCTCCTTTGTCAATCGCCATCAAAACACTAGCAAGCGTCAGGTTTCCACCGGCACTGTGTCCTCCCATAGCAATCCAATTCCGGTCAATATGCAGTTCTTCTGCATGTTCCGCAAAATACTGAAGCACCTCATAACATGCATAAACCTGACCAGGATAACGCATCGCTGGAGACGGAATATAATCAATGTCTGCTATGATACATCCGCTTCTGCTTCCAAAGTTTCTGCAGAACACGATATCCTGATCTCTCCGTCCTTTGATAAACCCACCGCCGTGGACATTAATAAACAGCGCACTTTTCTTTGTTTCCGGCTGATCCTGATACATATGTACCAGAGTCTTTCCGACCGAAGTTTCAATTTCCATATTCCATTCTTTTCTTACATGAAACTGGTTCAATGCTTCCTGACCGAGCGTTTTCCCCGCACCAGAATTGATGATTTCTTCCGCCAGCTTCTGTTCTTCCGGCGATACGTTTAATTCTTTCCAAATCCGACTCATTGTTACCCTCCACCTTTCTGCAACTCCAATACCTGATTTTCTTCTGTTTTACAGGAAGAATGAGAAGAAAAATGATGCAATGATCAGCACGATTCCACCGCCTACACGGCTGGAAAGCTGTGCGTAGCTGATCAGATCCAGTCTGTGTGCTGCACCGAGTACTGCGATATCGCCTGATCCACCGCGGTTTGCCATGCAAAGATCGGCTGTAACTGCTGCATCAATCGGATAAAATCCAACCAGTTTGCCAACCAGGGCACTGCCAAGGATGGCTCCTAATACGATTACAAATGCAATCAGCAGATTGGCCGGACTGCAGGCAGATGCCAGCTCTGCCAGGTCAAAATCCACACCCATGCTAACCATGCACATCAGACCAACAACCGATACCATAAAGCCCTGCATATTTTTGGCAGCTACACGAATATTCGCCGGTACAACGCCAAGTGCTGCTAAAATTACCACAAAAATAATGCTGTACGCAAATGTATGGATCTGTGCACCAAGAACGGTCGGAAGAAGCACCTTACTGAATAAACGGCCAACCGCATAAATCGTACCACATAAAAGCAATGCCCCTGTATAATCGTTCAGTGTAACCTTAATTTTTACATCTTCCTTAATCAGTTTACTGTCTACCGGCATAATGTTCGTTCCATCTCCGGTTAAGGATGGCTTCATCTGTCCCAGACGGTTTAACAATGCTCCCGCGATAATACAGAATAAGTTTGCAATTGTTAAAATAATGATAGCAAAAGAATAATAGTTTGCCGCTGGCTCACCACTGATCTGCTCATAAATCTGTGAAAGCGGAACCGCACCCGCGCCATTGCCTCCGCCCATGATTGGGAGAACATACTTAATCACCATATCGATTGGTTTTACGCCAAACACAAGACCAATCGCACAGCCCAGCACTGCTGCACCAGCCAGACCACCTAAAATTGTTGGAATGTATCCACCGAAGCTGCGGAGCAGGACCTTTCTGTCAAGAGAAAGGATTGAACCCATGATCAGGGAAATAATAAACACGCTTAAAATATTGATGTCACCCTGAACCTTTATTCTCTTCCCAACTGCTTCTTCAGATATCGCAGCTGTCCGCCGCAGGAAATCACCTCCAGTTCACTGTCAGAAAGTTCCAGACGCGCCTTGAATGTCACACCCTTTGTATTGTCGCGCACTTCCACCTCTTTCGTCTGCATCTGCTCTAACAGTCCGTTGATTTCCAGTTCGTCCCCCTGCTCGATCTTGTCGTAATCTGCCGGATCCTCAAAGATCATCGGGATAATGCCGTGATTGATCAGATTGCCCTTGTGGATACGCGCAATGCTCTTTGCGATCACGGCGCGCACGCCCAGGTACATCGGGTTGATGGCTGCGTGTTCGCGGGAAGATCCCTGACCATAGTTCTCGCCGCCGATGATGATGCTCTGTCCCATCTCTTTTGCCCTTGCCGCAAACTCCGGATCGTAGCGGTGATAACAGTACTGGCTCATAAGCGGAATATTAGAGCGCATGCTGGAGAACTCGGCGCTGGCCGGGGTAATATCGTCGGTCGTGATGTTGTCCACCGTCTTTAAGCTGACCGGAACGCACAGATGCTCGGCCGGCTGCTCCGGAACCGGAAGGAATTTGATGTTCGGTCCTTTTACCACTTCAACTTTCTTTGCCTCTTCCTCCGGAAGCGGTTTGATGATCATGGAATCATCGACCGGATAGACTTCCGGCTCATGAATCTCTGCCAGTTTTGCGACATCTTCGCCCAGAATATCTTCTGCGGTTGCAAAGGTTCCAAGAATGGCAGTTGCTGCCGCACTCTCCGGACTTACCAGATAAATCTCCGCAGTCGGGTTACCGGCGCGTCCCTTGAAGTTCCGGTTGGAGGTTCGCACAGCCACGCCCTTGGTAGCCGGTGACTGGCCGATTGCACAGCACGGGCCGCAGGCGGTCTCCAGAATCCGCACACCGGCATCGATCAGCATCTCCAGATATCCGTCACGCAGCAGCTGCTTATAAACCTGTTTGGAAGAAACCGCGCAGGTGCAGCTCACATCCTCATTGACATGTCTGCCCTGTAATACCAGCGCAACTTTCGCGATATCGGAATAACTTGCATTCGTACAGCTTCCGATGAATACCTGCTGTACTTTTTTCTTCTCCGCATCCTTTAACGGCATCACATTATCTGGCTGATGCGGGCAAGCGATCAGCGGTTCCAGCTCATCCAGGTTGAGCTCCATCTCGCCATCGTATTCGGCATCTGCATCCGGAATCATCTCCACATACTGGTCTTCCCGGCCCTGTGCCCTCATAAATTTGCGCACCTGCTCATCTGCCGGGAAAATGGAAGTGGTCGCGCCCATCTCCGCGCCCATGTTCGTGATGGTCGCACGCTCTGCAACCTCCGAACCTGCAGCACCCTCTCCTACATACTCAAATACTTTTCCTAGGCCGCCCTTGATGCCAACCCGGCGAAGCATCTCCAAGATAATCTCCTTGGCGTTGCAGCCCGGTTTTAAGTGGCCTTTTAAATTAACCTTGATGATCTGCGGCATTTTCAGACGCATCGGAACACCGGTCATTGCCGTTGCCACGTCCATACCACCCACGCCGATGCACAGCATGCCGATGGAACCACCGTGCGGTGTGTGGCTGTCACCACCCATGCTCAGCTTGCCCGGAACACCAAATCTCGCTACATGTACCGCATGGCAGATTCCGTTGCCCGGTCTGGAAACATGCACACCATAACGCTTTGCCACAGACTGCAGATAAATGTGGTCATCCGGCGTCTTGTTATCCAGATATAACAGGTTGTGGTCCAGATAGCTCACGCTGGTCTCCACCTGCGTCCGGTCCAGACCAATGGCCTCAAACGCCAGATACGTCATCACCGCATTGATGTCATGTGTCAAAGTCTGATCCACCTTTACATAGATCTCATCGCCCGGATTCATGGCAGACGGCTTTGCCAGATGACTCTCCAGGATTTTTCTTGTCAGATTCTTTCCCATGAAAAAAGTACCCTCCTTAAATGACTCTGGTTACTGTTCATACAACCGCAAACAGTAACTGATTCTCAACTTCTGAGTTCATTATAAGTGGGTACTGATTATAAGTAAAATTTCATTTTGCAAATGAAGCCCATAACTTTTTCTTATGAGCCTGCATGGTTTCTTTCGCAATATCCAAAAGTGCCTGTTCCACTTCTCCGATATAGCAGCCTTCCCGGTACAATGCCATGACCGGCCACTGAACCGGCGTAACGGAAAGATGATAAACATCCGCCTCCATGCCACCTTCCATCAGTTCCAGCGTAATCTCAGGAATGATTGCCACGCCAAGCCCCTGGGCTGCCAGGCGGTAGGACAACATATTGCTGTGCGATTCAAAGAAAATGTTTGGCTTCACTTCCGCATTGGCATACAAAACATCTACGCTCGAACGCAGTGCATGTCCTTTTTTCAAGGTAATAAGCGGCAGTTTTGCTGCTTCTTTCCAGTTAATGATCTTTTTTCCCCGATCCAGAAAACAGGATTCGTTCAAATATTCTTTTGCGGCAACCAGCACCAGCTCTTCCTGCGAAACTTCTACCTGAACAATATCTTTTAACGGGGTCCAATACGGCAAAAACACAAAATCCACATTGCCCGCTTTCAAGTCCGCAATCAGCTGGTTTCCAGGACCCGTAGAAACTTCTACATCAATGCCTGGATAGCGGTCCTTTAACGGTTTTAAAAGAAGCGGCAGCATGTACACGATCCGCTCACTCGGAAATCCGATCCGCAGACGCCCTGTCATATGATGGGTGATGTCCCTAAGTTCCCGGTTCATCTCTTCCATCTGCCCCAGGATTGCTTTGGCACGTTTTACATACTGTTCTCCCGCGTAAGTCAGTTTCAGCGGATTTGCAGACCGGTCAAACAGCTTCACGCCAAGGTCTTCCTCTACTTTACTGACATAATTGCTGAGCGCCGGCTGACTGATGAAAAGCTCCGCAGCGGCTTTTGTAAAACTTCCAGACTCCGCCACCTGGCGGACATAGGTAAATTGTTTTAATTCCATCGTTTCCTCCAACTACAAAACGGAGCTGCCTGTCCAGACAGCCCCATTTTGTTCTTACACTTACATAAGGAGTTTTATAGTAGCAGATAAGCCGTAAAACGGTGGGAATCTTATCTGTTTCTATCGTTTCATTCTTTCAGTCTATTGTTTCTTCCGCCATCTGTATCAGATGAGGAATCCTTGCTGATTATTTGTTTCTGTTAAAGTTGATGAGACAGCCTGCCCTTACGATCTTGCGCTCGTTCTCTGTCATCGGCTGGATGTAAAGATGAATTTCCTCTGCCTTGCCATCTTTGATGACATAAGCCGGAATGTCTGCCAGATCACCTTCTAATGCAGTGCGCACATTCGGAACATAGATGTAATCGTCTACCTCGAACATGGTCGGCTCACCCTTTAAGTGGAACGGAAGCATACCCCAGTTCATGCAGTTGGAACGATAACGCTTGGTTGCGTATTCCTGGGTGATGTTTGCAAGAGCGCCCAGGACTCTCTGGCAGGATGCTGCCTGCTCACGCGCAGAACCGTCACCCGGCTTATTTGCGTAGATAGTGGAACCAATCTCAACGTCCTCAGCTTTGACAACTTCCTGGCCCGGAATGGTGTTAACCACCTTGATCACCTCTGCGATCTCAGCGTTTACCTTGCCTGCAAGACGTTCGTTCTCCATAGCCTGAACTGCTTTCGCACGGCCTACATACTCCGGATCACGTCTGGACAGGGTGAACTCAGCCAGTCCTAACGGGTTGGAACGGTAGGAGGATGTCTCACCGGACGGGATCAGCTCGTCAGTGGTAGTTACTTCGTCCAGGATCTTGGAGGAAACCTTTAAAAGGATATTCTCAGAAAGTGCCTCCATCTCCGGCCAGTCTTTGATATTCGGACCAAAGCGCAGCTCAGAATCCAGTTCTGCTTTGTTATAGCCATTGTAAACTCTTGCCTTGTAAGCGCGATCCTCGTAGTTGTACTCCGGGATATCGCCCCAGCAGTCCATAGTCTCTGCGGAAGTCAGCTTACCGCCGTTTGCTGCGGTTGCAGCGATGGAACGTGCATCCATCAGGGCAACGGAAGAAATCTGGCCGTTCTGGATCTTGGATCCCTCGCGGTTCGGGAAGTTTCTGGTGGAGTGACGGATTGAGAACGCATTGTTTGCCGGAGTATCGCCTGCGCCGAAGCACGGTCCGCAGAATGCGGAACGGATGATCGCGCCTGCATCCATCAGGTCTGCTAACAGACCCTTGCGGTCCAGATCGGTGTAAACCGGCTGGGAGGAAGGATATACGGACAGGTAGAACTCGCCATCGCCGATGTTCTTGCCCTTTAATGCGTGTGCAGCTTCTACCACGTTGGTGTAGTTACCGCCTGCGCAGCCCGCAATGATACCCTGCTGTACCTGAAGTTTACCATCTTTGGTAATTTTGTCAAGTAAGGTAAAATGTGCTCTGCCCTCTGCAACCTGCTCTGCAGCCTTCTCGGTCTCGCGCAGGATGTCTTCGAGGTTCTCATACAGGTAATCGATCTCGTAAGCATTGGACGGATGGAACGGAAGCGCGATCATCGGCTTGATAGTGCTTAAATCGATTTCTACGCAGCCATCGTAATATGCAACTGCTTCCGGATTCAGCTCCTTAAACTCATCGCCACGGTGATGCTTCTCCAGGAATGCCCTGGTGTCATCATCGGTTCTCCAGATGGAGGACAAGCAGGTGGTCTCGGTGGTCATAACATCCACGCCATTACGGTAGTCAGTAGTCATGGAAGAAACGCCTGGTCCGACGAACTCCATTACTTTATTCTTTACATAGCCATTCTTGTAAACAGCTCCGCAGATAGCCAGTGCGATATCGTGCGGTCCAACGAACGGCTGCGGTTTTCCGGTTAAGTAAATTGCGATCACGCCCGGGTAAGCAACATCATAGGTCTGCTTTAACAGCTGCTTGGACAGCTCACCGCCGCCCTCACCAATGGCCATGGTACCCAGTGCACCGTAACGGGTGTGGGAGTCAGAGCCCAGGATCATCTTGCCGCCGCCTGCAAAGCACTCACGCATGTACTGATGGCATACTGCTACGTGCGGCGGAACAAAAAGACCGCCATACTTCTTTGCCGCAGAAAGGCCAAAATAGTGATCATCATCATTGATGGTTCCGCCAACTGCACATAAAGAGTTATGGCAGCAGGTTAAAACGTAAGGAAGCGGGAACTTCTCCATTCCTGATGCCCGGGCAGTCTGGATAATACCAACAAAGGTGATATCATGAGACACCATCGCGTCAAATTTGATCTGCAGCTTATCCATGTTATCGGACTGGTTGTGCGCTTTCATGATACCGTACGCAATGGTACCTTTCTTAGCCTCTTCCTTCGCCACTGTTTTTCCGGTCATCTGCTCAACCTTTGCAGCCTCTGCCTCCGGAACCAGGTTCTCACCGTTAACGAGATAAACACCGCCATCATCTAACTTTACCATACGAACTCTCCTCCTGTAATTGAGTGGTTTATTGCGTTAAAGCCTTTTGATTCTGAATCCGTTCTGATTCTTTTCGGCTTTATTTCCTTTGATGGCTTTATTATGCATCTTTTTTCAGTATTTGTAAAATACTATATATAATATAAAAGTCATAGGCATTTCCTATGGCTCATTTGGCCTGATTGCAGGTTTTCTGTTATCTGAATGACCTGTGCTTCTGGTCTGTCAATCCAGTTTCGATCTGCCTAATGATTCTCCAGCCAGCGCTTCAGGTCACGCATCTTCATAAGCGCATCCCGCCTTCCGATGTCATACACCTGCTGCAGTTTCTCCGGGCTACGCTCCAGCCGCCCGATCTTGAGCGGCTCATCCGGACGCAGCACAAAAATCTCACCCATTTTCTCCAGCTCTTCAATCTGCCGCAAACTCTCGTTATAGCACTCATGCCTGTGAGACAGCGCCTCCAGAAAGGCCGGATATTTCCGGTAACACAGCTTCGCCATAGCCAGCTGCTCCGGTTCCTTCTGGTATCCCTTCGGCCGGGTCAGGATCACCACATTCTTTGTGAATCCCATCTCCCGGAACTTCATGAGAGGAATGCTGTCCGTGCAGCCGCCATCCAACAGCTTCATCCCTTCTGTCTTCACCAATCTGGAAACGTATGGAAGGGAGGCCGATGCCCGGATCACATCAATCTGATTTTTCATATCTGTAATGCGGATATACTCCGGATTTCCAGTCTCCACATTGCTGCAGACTGCATAAAACTCCGTTTTAGAACGGTTGAAGGCATCGTAATCGTAAAGATCAAGCTTCTCCGGCAGATCATGATAGCAGAACTGCACCTCCGCAATATCTCCGGTCCGGACCAGATTCCGCATACTGATAAACCGGTTATCTCGGATATATTTCTTATAATAACGAATGCTCCGGCCTCTTTGCCCAGACACAAAACTGGAACCATGGATAGCTCCGGCCGAAACTCCGATCACTCCATCAAAGGAAAGTCCCTGATCCAGAAAGACATCCAGAATACCGTCGGTATACATCCCACGCATTCCGCCGCCTTCTAATACCAGGCCGGTTTTTACGGTGTTTTCAGTATTGTCTGTACCATGGATGCTGCTTGTGCCGTTGATGCTGCCTGTGTCATTCATGCTGCCTGTGCCGTTGATGCTGCCTGTGTCATTGATGTTACTCATAGATTCTCACTCCATTCTTTTGCCGCGGCCATGCGGGCCTCGTACTGGCTGTAGAAGTCCCGGCTGGTGTCATAGGGAAGCAGATAAAACCGCTGTAAAATATACATGCTGACGGATTTTGCGAGATCAGGAGCTGGCGTCTCGTTTGCACCATCCGCGCTTGCTTTTGCCGCAGTTTCTCCATCCAGCTCTGCTCCGATACGAATCCGCAGCTGTTTCAGGAATGCATGCCAGTCCGCAATATAGGCATCATACCGCTCCATATCCGGCGTGCCCATCCACTTGCGGATCTTCACCTTGCTGCGATTTGGTTTTTCGCATTCATGAATCTGCAGAATGTACCGGAATCCATCTTCCTCATAATACCGCCCCAAAGGGAACAGCCTGCAGATGCCTGGGCGATACGGATGAATGCTGCATCGCCCTGCGTCATTCAAAAAGGTACACTGTTCCGAATCCCCCGCCAGTTTCAGATTTGGCAGAATGATCCCGTCCACCACATTCAGTTCCAGATGCCCCGCTAAAAGCTGCTGCAGCGAAACGCCAAGACCACCCGTCAACCGCCAGACATCATAGGGATCCAGTACAATCGTGTTTCCCATTCCACGGCAACAGGACGAACAGCCCGCACAGTCATTGCAACCCAGCTTCGCCATATCATTCAACCCATATAATCTGCCGTCTGAAATCTCCTCCAGACTTACATTTCTAAGCACTCCAAGTTTCCTCCCGATTTTGTTTTTCTGCTGCCAATGCTTTCCATTGACTCATTTCATAATTTCCGGTCTGCCGCGCCACAGTTTCACAAAGCAGATTCCGCTCCTGCTATATCCTGTGCCGCTAATTGTTCTCATCCAGTAATTCCCAATAACGCTCAACCAGAATTCCTTTGTATTCATCCAAATGACTCTGATTTCCCCGTATCAGCGCAGTCAGGACACGCACAGCTTCCTGCACCGCCGCCTCCAGACTCTCTCCGTTTAATAGTTTTCCAGTCATAACTGTAGAAAATATATCTCCGCTTCCGGCACCCCGGACAGGAAGAAAGGTAAACGGCACACGGAAATACTGTCCGCTTTTGTGGTCATACCCGCAAACCAGATGTTCATCCGTTTCAGAATCATGCGCGCTGGTAATGACCACCGATTTCCCAGATAACTTGTGCAGCCCGTCAACCAGTTCCCGCAGTTCTGCCGCTGAGGCTCGTTCCCTGCCCGGGCAGATTCCCGTCAGAAAGCCAGCCTCGGTCATATTCGGAACCATCACATCCGAGTAGCTGACCAGCTTTCTCATGGCCGCAACCCGCTCCATGCCGATTCCGTTATAAAGCTTTCCGCCATCTGCCATGATCGGATCTACCATGACAAGACGGCCATTGTCCACATTCTGTATCTCATCCATTCTCGGCTTCCTGCTTCGAATATAATCTCCGATCAGTTCCACCTGCTCCTCCGAAAGTACAAATCCAGTACAGATGCAGTCCGGATCAAAGCCAAGCTCATCCCACACTTTTATCGTATCCCGCATGTAGTCCGTCATGTCCTGAATCCGGAACTTTCCGAAATCCAGCGTATTGGAAACCACCGCAGTGGGAACCTGATAAGGAAAATGCCCCATACGCGAAAACAGCGGCACCATGGCGGCCAGAGCTACCTTACCATAACCCGGAAGGTCGTTAAAAAGAACAATTCGTTTTCCCATTTAAATATTTTCCTCTCTGCGGATCTTTTCAAGAAACCCGCTGCATCCAGCCATAACATCAGCAAACGTTGCATCAAAATTCCCCGTATACCAAGGATCTGCCACATCACGCCCACTGCCTGAAAATGTCAACAGTTTAAAAATCTTCTGTTCTTTATCCACCCCACCTGCAATCCGGGTCATGTTCCGTATATTTGCTGTGTCCATGCCGATGAGATAATCATAATACCGGTAATCCTCCGCCGTCATCTGACGCGCATGATGCGGGATCAGCGGAATATGCTCCCGACGCAGCTTATCCACAGTGCCGTAATGCGGCGGATTACCGATTTCCTCACGGCTGGTTGCCGCAGAATTAATTTCAAAATGGGATGCCAGGCCAGCCTGAGTGACCAGGTAGGTGAACACGCTCTCGGCCATTGTGGAACGGCAGATATTGCCGTGACAGACAAATAGTACTTTTATCATTGTTGCATAACCTCGCATTTCTTAGTTTTTCTTGGTTTTTCGGGCTTTGTAAGCCTTTGTAAATTTTTGCTTTCTGGCATAACCTGGTTTATTTTCGCATAATATCGTCAGCAAAAGGTGTAAAATAAGGTGTATGTTTTTCTATTTTACACCTTGCTATTTTCAATTAAAAATCGTAATTACACAACCTGAATCCGGGCAACTTCTTCCCTGGCATCCTCAAGATTTACATGCGTATATGTATTCAGCGTTACGCTGATGTCTGAGTGGCCCATCAAATATTGCAATGCTTTTGGATTCATTCCGGATTTTGCCATATTTGAGCAATAGGTGTGCCGACATACATGCGGTGTAATGACAGGCATCTGTACTTTATAAGTATTATTATACTTCTGAATGATGTGTTGGAAATAATGCTCCCAGTGCAGAGAATAACAGATACTTTCATTTTTATCAAAGTATAAAAATCCACTTTTTCCATCTACCATAGGAACTTTTTCAGCCATATACTAAATATTCCAAAGATATCTTTTCAATTTTCTTTTTATTTTCTAACAACTTAGAATATTACATCCTCAATTCTCCATTCTTTTCCCATTATTTCAATCACATCTCCAACTTTACATCCTGTAAACACTTCAACCGTTTTAGGCAGCATTCCATTTACCATGTCATATTTATATGTTTTAGTTTCCTTATCTATATTGCGAATTACAACCTTACCTCCTAATGTCACCTCAGGAACATCTGATATATCAACAGCATCTGTATTTTCATCATCAGAATAATCAATATCCTCTTCTTCTGCAGATATATTTCCTTCAAGATTTAATGTAGGGACATCACCTTGCATAATTGCATCTACTGCATCGGTGAATATTCTAGTGATTTCTTCCTTTTCCAAACAATCAATAACCACTGATCCCCCAACTGCGTTTAAATATGACATTGCAGGTCTTATATGATCTTTCACTAGTACGTGACGTCCTTCATCCTTAAATTGTCGCAGTGCTTCTATAATGGCAGCCATAACATCTGGATTAGAAGAAAATGTAAAGTTATAAAAGAACTCATTAATTTTAGAATTCAAATCATTACTTCCAATAATATCCAGACTTTCGAAGTGATTTTGATTATTGTTAGGATCGTAAGTATTGTGTCCTACCCACCAGCATTTTGATAACGTATTTCTGTAAAATCCACTTCTTCCAGTATATCTGTAAAAAAATCTGGTCTGTATGGCACCCGCTTCTTTTTCAGCACTCTTCGGCTTTTTCCCGTATCCATATCCCCACCGTTTACGCATGTAATCGTAAAACGTAGTATGAGCCAAACCTGCCCATAGACGTTCATCACTAGCTTGTGATTCACTCAGAAACTGTAATTTTTCATAAAGGATCTTGCAATTATTAAGGTCTATTTCCCCAGGTGTTAAATCAGAATTCAAATCAGCCAATTTAAATTCTGTAACATCTTTAAATTCGATAAAAGGATCTTCTCCACAAATATCAGTAATCCATTGATTTGTTTTTTCCGTATAGTATTTTCCATAAACGACTGACAAATTAGCTTTAAGCATTTCGAGTGCTTCTCGTTTCATTATGTATAGTTTCATTACGAGTCCTCCTCTGTGGTATCAAAGAATATTGGAATCTGATCAAATGCTTTGCTCAAAGGCAATTCCATTGCCTCCTGCGCCAATTGATAAGAAGTTTTCTCTGGATTAAGCACCTCTTCCATGAAAGTAATGCCCCTCTTTGCATAAGACTTTTCCAAAGCTAAAAACCATTCTTTGTTATGATATGTTTCCTCTCCACCTTCCTGTCTTAACTCTTCAAACACATAAACCAATACCGGTAGTATTAACATTGAGTGAAACAAAGACTGTAATTCTGTCTTTCCAGAGTATACAGCATATACATCATAATCTTTAGTTCCCAAACCAATCCTAATTTTATTTGATTCAAGATTTATTTCAGCCGGACAATTATCTTCCGTAATTCTTTTATAAACTGCAAAAATCGAACCCACATTTGTAAACTCCTCGTAATCTTTTGTTACGTCCAAGCTGCTAAGGTTTTGATAGGCCAAAATAGATCCCGTGAATAAATTAAATGTAATATCTTGAAAATCATCTACCCAGTCTGTACAGAAAAAACCTGTAATATTCTTTTTAAGAATAATAAATGCTACAGCATCAAATGATCCATTTATTCTTCCAATTGGTATGACATGTTCAATATGTTTTGATACGGAATGCAGCACTTCTCTGTATGCTGTTGTCGAGCATTCCAAATGTATGACATAATCCGCTTTTCCGTCTATGATTAACTGCTCTAATTCATGACAATTCATAGCAATATCAAAACTTAGCCTTAGGCTGTTGACTCCTTGCATCGACTGTTCGTAATCAACACTAAAAAAGGATTCCTTATAATCGTCCTTCTCATCACTTAATACCGGATAGGTAAATAATCTATTAGTTATGTTCATATACATTTACCTCCATGGCATAATCATGTGAATCCGCAAGAGTTACAATAATCTTTACCTTCCCAGAAGATGTCATATTTAGAGTTTCTATAAAATCTCCGTTCAATTTTGCTGTTTCACATCCAGATGTCGGATTAACATCTATTATACGAAGCCTATTAGACTTTCCATTTTCTCCTACAGTGACAAGTTCAATCCTTCCATACTCCACATCATGTGATATTTCAAAATTAAGAGAGTATATTCCTGTACCTTTTTTTATGATGCGCACATTTTTAAGCGGACAACTAGTCTCCCCACCTGCTTTTTTCTGTACCACAACATCTTTTCCATTTGGATCCGGGATTCCTCGATGCGTATCTAATTTTTTTCGCTTTCTTTTTCCTTTCAGAATTCTAAGTCCTGCTTCGCCCATTTTTCCAAGTGTTCCACTTGTGGTTGTAGATTGACTTCTGCCTTCATCTCCTTTTCCATAAAAGAATCCTTTTGATGGAGTCTTAATTGGTCGTTCCAAAACATCAATGTTCCCTAGATGATCATTGATGTTTTCCCGTTTATTATCTGAATCACCAATTTCTACTGCCTCTGGCTCTTTTTGAAGAACACCACCTAACCCCTCAACGTCTATTTCATCATCACTTGTATTTTCAGCAAGTTCTGCTACACAGCTTCTAATCCAGTCCTTAATTTCTTCATAATATGCTTTAGCCTGTTTCGGATTTGGATGCCTTCCGGGTTCCCAATTATCATGAGCGACTGTTTCCATAGCGCGGAAATAACTGTTTAAATCTTTCCCCTGTAATTCAAGAATTCCTGTAAAAGGAACCAATTTAGATATGTTTCCAAGCCGAAATAATTTCATTCCAGCCTTCCTCACAATCAAAACTTTTCTATCTAATTTTTCATTCGGATCAACTAACAGTCTCAATTCCAATATACCCATACCATGAAAATCCTGTGAATATATATGAACGCCCTCTGTTCGCGTCAAAGCAAGATAATTGCCATAAGTTCCTTTAGTTGCACCCGGGCGTTCTCTATGAACACGTTCCATATATCCTGGTAATGATTTTTTATTAATTTCTCTTCCTTGTACCTTTACTCGAAGCTGCTCATTAAAAAATGACATAAGAAAACTTTCCAATAATGCTACCGTAATTTCTGTTTCCCAATCGCTTGCAGACTTAAATCCATAAATAAAAACATCTGTCCCTATTTCAGATCTTCTATTTATACTATCAAGTTCCGGTATTACCTCTACCGGATTATTTCCTTTTATTTCTCCATAGTAACCAATCCCGCTAGTCATCAATGCTCCGTCTTGATATGACATTAATCTTGAAATGCCCTGTGCAGCACGCTCATATTTCTGATTGTATGTTCTGTAAAACACCAATCTATAATGCGAATTACTAAATGGTGCACTTTTTCCGATACCAAATGCTCCAGCCTTATCATCACCTTTATTCGCACCACCATCAATTTTTATCAATGCATTCCATCCATCGAAACTAAAATTAAATGGATGATCGGATTGTGTATATGGATCTGAAAGTCCCGTTGTATTATAATCACTAATTCTGAGTAAAAAAGTATTCTCCTTTTCTGCCTCTTTTATGGCATCTTTCAAAAAAAGTTTAGCTTTTTCACTCTTTGATCTGTCCCAAAAATCCTTACATTTTTTCAAAATATTTCGGTATTCCATAATACCAGGAATCTGCTTTTTAGGCACAAAATATCTTTCAAATTCAACCAGAACATCCGGATTACTATCATTCAATGCAGCATCCAAAGAATTTTGGCAATTCTCTCGTGCCAAAGATGAAAGCTCAGTTCCATTAAAATTTTCAATACCTGCATCTGCAACTCCTTTTACCTGTCCATCCTGGTTGCCTGGGAAATTCCACCTAGCCATCTTACCGTCCCCCTCTTTATATTTTTCTATCGTCTCTTAAGAAGTTTTCTCAAACTTTGGGTTTCAACAATTCGATAATTTGACAACCATAATTGCTTATCCTTTCCTGCAAGTTGCGGATTATTGCTACTTTCAAATGTATTCTGCACAATACTTGTTCCGACTTCCTTCCAAATTTCCAAAGGCTTAAACAGCCATGAAACCTCACCTGTCTCTTCATCAAATCTTAACAGCGAACGAAATGCACCAAAAATTGGATAAATGTAACCGCTTGATATAGAATAATTCGTTTCATTCTGAAGGTAATTTGTTTTCGTTCCTTTTTCAATATTTTCGACGCCTTTTACACTTCCAAACCTAGGAATGGCGACCCCAAGTTTTTTCTTGTATTCATTGTATTTCAAAGATACCTCTCTCTCTATCAAATCATATAATTCCACAAGAACCGGTAATTGTTTTGTTAATGATTTATAAAAAGGTGTATCATATTCATCTTTATATCTTTTAAAAACCTGAGCCTTACCTGAATAGCTTTGAATAGGCGCCACACTATCATCTGGATATTTAACTACATCAAATGCATACATTAATCGAAGTAATTCCGATATGTTGATTGGCTTATTTTCATTATCCTTATATGCAATTTTATCAGCATAATTTTCATCTTTAATAGCATCTCTTATATTCTCAAAACTATCTTCAAGATTAAATAAAGCTATATCTGAAACCTGAACGGATGTGTTTCTCGCATCTGATAATCTTGTAATATTGATCACATTAGTAATCACTTCCATACGAACATATTTTTCAATGTCTTCCGGAATTCTATTTCTATTCTGTATTATAGCTGTATAAGTATGCCCACCATCAAGGATACCATAATTATATCTGTCACTCTCATCATCCTGATTACCAATATCAATTGTCACCTCTGAATCCACACTATTGAAACTTAATGATTTTGCGGAAATAACAATACCTCTATTATTAATATAAAAATCTGTTTCCGGCTCAACCACAGCATTGATAAGTCTCTTTGCTACATTCGTTCCCATTTTAGGTACTCGCGGATTAACATCTAAAGGAATATTTTCTGGAAGATCCTTCATATTCACTAACAAATAATAAATTGTTTCAAACGTTGTTGCTTCTTCTTTTTCATTTTTCTTATAGGGAGAAGCAAGTGTCCTCAATGCGTTCACCTTGAATTTTAACTGTGTATTCATTCTCTTATACCTCCATTTTCTATTTCTTTTCCATTTTTTCATTTCAGTTTTTATGGTCTTTCTCAAATTCTTTCTCAAATTCTGTTTCAGATCTTGATCTAAGTATATTCCTTATGGTAAAATAGATCAATGCACCATGGTGCATAATTACAATGGAGATGACTAAAATGGCCGAAAGGAAAAAATATGATCCAGCTCTAGTAAAAGTAGGCGAATTAATTACCGAAAAAAGAAAAGCTTTAGGAGATGCATACAAATCTCGCGAAAGCTTTATTTCATTAAGAAGTGATGAACTCTTTGGGGGAGAAACATGGATTTCATCTCGCCACCTAGCTAACTTAGAGCTCGGGAAAAACTGGATTAGTATCGAAAAACTCATAGTTCTCGCCGCTGCCTTAGAAGAAAATCCCATTGATTTATTTGAAGAGATTATTCAAACTTATCAAAAATATAAATAATGTATACTTTAAACGTAAACATCTCTATTTTGGTATAATTTTCTTTTACATGAATGGTTCTTTGCATATTTCCCTAATTCAAGATTAGACCTAGTATATCCTTCCAAAAATAAATAATAATTTAGACTGTACTTTTCAAACATTGTATCAAAATAATTTGATTCTAATTCAGATAAATCTTCAATAAAACAAGGATCTGTTTAGTTGCGCGATGTAATGAAACTACAAAGGACAAGATTACCTCGAACTAAAATGTCAAGCTGCTGAATTATTTACCCATCAATTCCAAAAATGAGATAAGCATATATGTTTCCTCTATACTCTGCTTCTGCACCTTGTTTGGAACTTTATGAACAATTAGTTTTTCTGACACAGTCTGTTCTCCTCATATAACTTATCAACCTCAGCTTCGTACACTGATTCAGTGTGAGTATCAAATAGTACCCACTCCACCAAATCAAAGCAATCCGGATTATCCTGCAAAACTCTATTTACTGTATGTACCGCAATCTTTGCCGCTAACTCTACCGGAAAACTATATACTCCCGTTGATATGGAAGGAAATGCAATAGACCTGATTTCATTATCCATTGCCAGCTTCATAGAATTAAAATAGCAGTTAGCAAGAAGTTCCTCTTCTCTATTCCTTCCTGCATTCCATATCGGTCCTACAGTATGAATAACATAATCGCATGGCAGATTATAGGCTTTTGTTATCTTTGCTTCTCCAGTCTCACATCCGTGAAGTGTCATGCACTCTGTCAGAAGTTCCGGTCCTGCTGCTCTGTGAATCGCACCATCTACACCACCTCCGCCAAGAAGTGAATTGTTTGCTGCATTTACGATTGCCTGCACATCTGTTGCCTTTGTAATATCACCTTTTATCGTCTTAATCAAATACATTGTTTAATATTCCTTCTCTATGTCATCATCTATTCCATACATTTTCTTGAATGCATCAAGGTCTGCCTGATTCTTGATCAGCATAACCTCTTCTATCTTACCAGTATGAATATCCTTAAATCCAGCAACCTGCTCGCCATTACATATGCTCGCCTTGATTACCGGTTTCTTATTTTCTTTATCATATAACTTTATAACTGTCTTTTTCTTAAAAAGTCCCACTCTAAGCACCTTCTTTTGACTTTGCCATCAATATAAGTTTTTCAAATGACTGTGCAAAGCGTACATCATCATCTTCTGTACGCTTCCTTGCTCCCTTTATGTGATTCTTGTGAGAGCTGCGTCTTGCCTTTTTGTTAAGATGCCGCTCCATAAGCATCTGGTCAATATTCTCATTCGTGTACCACTTGCCGGATTGGTGAATAGCATATGCACCTTTTCCAAGTGCCATAGCAGCTACACCATAATCCTGCGATACTACAATATCCCCTTTATGGCAAATGCTGATCAGCTTATAATCTACCGCATCTGCTCCTGCACCTACCACAATCACCTCGCTGTAATCAGAATACAAAATATGATTCGTATCACACAGCAAGGTGGTTGGAATATTATATTTCTCTGCTATTTCTTCTACAATATCTACTACCGGACATGCATCTGCATCTACAAATATCTGCATTTTACCTCAAATCTGCTTTCTTCAGCTGTAATTAACTGGTGTTCGTACTTCTATAAGATTTCCTGATGGATCATAAAATCTCACAAGCTTCTGTCCACCTTCAAGTTCCGTTAACTCCGTAACATAACTTACAACATACTTGCCAGACTCCAATTTTTTAATAATACCTTCTATATCATTATCTTCAAAATAAAGTTCCGTCATATTGTTATGTGGAGTTGTAGGTATTTTTGTACTGTCATACCATACATCTACATCCTATAATACAAGCCCCTCAGACATTATCACATTTCCTTCCATCCTTGTAATCACACGCAATCCAAACAATTCTTCATAAAAATCAATTGATTCGTCAATGTTATCAACAATAATCAATACATTT